>LXOW01115248.1_pt1 | contig 59423 bp, 42 predicted proteins | sample 1368591 | NCBI WGS metagenome assembly LXOW01 (sample SAMN04884650, study PRJNA319009) | bovine gut metagenome | isolation source: Cow rumen | host: Bos taurus | place: Italy: Legnaro (PD) | collected 2014-07-09
ACGATTTCAAGGCGCGAGGCATCGTAGGTCTTGCCTTTCAGATAGTTTTGCAATGTGGTCTCGTCGCCCGTCAGGATGAGGTACAGGTCAGGCATCTTGGCCATGGCCGCCAAAGCACCATCCACGTTGGCCTCAGGGCTGTGGTCGCCACCAAAACAATCTATCAGAATTTTAATCATTGTTGAATTGTTGATTGTTTAATTGTTTAATTGTTTGTCTGGCTGTTGGCTAATACTTCCTAACTACTAGCAATCCTCAAACTGAAAACTCCTAACTCCTAACTAGTAACTCCTAACTGTCAACTGTTTAACATAGCTTCTGTGCCGTTTAATCTTCTCCTCGTCAAACCGTTTCCATTGGTTTTGTATGGCGTAATTATCCTCCAGATTCATGTTGGTTTCGGCATATTTTACGTTTTTGAGCATCTTCATCAACTCGGAGGAAACGATGATGCTCACGCCACGGTTGAGCCATTCGGGGTCGACGCCGATGAGGCAGAGGTCGATGACATCGGGCTTTTTCAAGGCTTTGAGCAGTCGGATTAAGGCGGCAGGAGTCAGTTTGCCGCCCGAAGGTCTCACCGCATCAGCGATAGCGGGGAAGGCCAGCCCGAAGCAAACCATCTTGTCGTTTTCGTCAAGGATGGTGGCCGCATATTTCACGTCGATGACAAGTTTGAAGTTCTCAATCACCATCTTCTTCATGCCATCGGTGAAAGGTATGGTGCCATACAGCAGTTCGTAGGATTTGTCTAACAGTTCAAAGATGCCGTCAGCATATTTCTTGAGGAATTCATTGGTGTTGCGCGCAGGCCCGATATGCAGGTTGTAGCGTTTCATCACGAAGTTGGCCAACTTGTCCATCTCACCGTTGTAGTCCTTGGGGATGCGAATGCGGCTTCCCGTCCAGTCCACTTCCTTTTTATAGCCGAAACGCTCGATAAAGGTCGGGTAATAAGGATAATTGTATGTCTCCTCAAAGGTGGCAGGATAGTCGAAACCCTCAACCAGCAATCCCTCGCGCTCAAGGTCGGAATAGCTGAGAGGTCCCACGACTTCATTCATGCCTTTGCTGATGGCCCAAGCCTCAACAGCATTGAACAATTCTCTTGCCACTTCTTCGTCTTCGATGACATCGAAATGGGTGAAACGCACTTGTTTCCTGCCCGTTTTTTCGTTAGCAGCCCTTTGAAGAATGCCCGAGATACGTCCCACCATTTTGCCGTCTTTGTAGGCGTTATAATGGACAGAATCGCACATGTCGTTATAAACGAAGTCCTTACGGAAGATTTTCTTCTCGTCCATATACAAAGGCGGCGTGAAGTAGGGGTTGCCCTTGTAGAGTTTCAGCGGGAAGTTTAGGAATTCCTTCTGCTGTTTTTTAGTCAGTACCTCTTCGATAGTGATCATGTTGTTCAGTTGTAGGGCTGTCACACCGTGGCAGCCGTATCAGTTTTCAATTAACGGTGTTTCGCATGGAAGCAGATACCGATGGCATTAGGCCCGCAGTGGCTGCCGATGGTCGGGTTGACGTCGTTGATGATGACGTTGAGGTCCTGTCCGAACTTTTCTTTCAGTTGGCGCTCCGCTTCGGTGGCGATGTCGAGGCAGTCGGTGTGGCCGATGAGCACACGGTGGGCTTTCAAGTCCTCGCCGAGGTCTTCGACATATTGTACCAAGCGTGCAATGGCTTTGGCACGGCCCGTTTCCTTGCCGATGGAGACCATATTGCCGTTGTCGTCCAGATAGATGATGGGGCGGATGCCGATGAAACCACCCATCGTGGCGGCCAAGCCACTCACACGTCCGCTGCGACGGAAGAACTTCAGATCGTCGGCGAAGAAGTACATCGGGAACTTCGGCACTTCCACCTTGGCCCATTCCACGATTTCCTCGGCGGTTTTGCCAGCCTTGTACATATCAGCAGTTTCAAGCACGATATTGTATGACAATGCAGTAATGCCCAAGGTGTCAATTTCATAGAACTTGCGCCCGGGATATTTCTGCTTCAGCTTGTCCACCGCTTGGTTCATGATGGTGAAGGTGTTGGATGTGGCTGACGAGAAATGCACATAGAGGATGTCGTTGCCAGCAGCAAACTCAGGCTCAAAATACTGGGTATAAGCCTCTTCGCTCATGGCGCTGGTGGTCGGCATGGTGCCGGCACGGAGCATGTCGTAGAACTTGTGGGCATCGAACTCCTCGAAGTCGATGTAGGGGTAAATCACTTGATCCCCAACGGTATAAGGCATACTAATCATTTTGATGCCATAGGCGGCGCACTCTTTGGGAGTGATGTCGCAATCGGTGTCGCTAAAGAATGTCAGCATAATACAAAGATATAATCATAAACCGGCTGTGCGCCGTAATTCAACATAATTTCAAGGTTCTTGTATTGGGATTGCAGGTCGACGACAAGGCTTTCCGCTTCATCTTGGGGTACGTCCTTGCCGAAAAAGACCAGCATCACGTCGCGTGAAGAGGCTCCAAGACGTTCAATCAAGGCTTTGGCAGCTTCCTCGCGGTTGGGACTGTCGGAAAGGAGTTGTTTGCCGCTGTAGCCCACATAATCGCCTGTGTGGACAGTCACTTGGTCGCCTTCGGCATCGCGGATGGCAGTGGAAATCATGCCCGTCACCACGGACTGCATGAGCTCGGTAACGTTGGCGATGACTTCCTCGACGTTGGTGTTGTCACGGTCGATATAGCCGATACCATAATAGCCTTCGCCGATGGTGGTTGAGGGCATCACATGGATGTCGGCCTTGTCATACATCTCGGCAGCTTGGTCAGCAGCCATCTTGATGTTTTTGTTGTTCGGGAATACGAGGATATGCTGCGCATTGATTTTGGCGAAGGCATCCAAAAAGTCCTGTGTGGAAGGGTTCTTCGTCTGTCCGCCTTCGATCACTTCGTCGGCACCAAACTCACGGAAGGCGTTGATGAGGCCTTCGCCTGAGGCGACTGTCACCACGCCGTAAGGCTTGGGCGGCAGCTTGAACGAGGCGTTGTTTTGGTTGGTCGATTGATGATGTTGCAGCGCCATGTTCTCAATCTTGATGGTCAAGAACTCGCCGTATTTTTGCATTTCGTTGAGAATTTCGCCAGGGGTGAAGGTGTGCACATGCACTTTCACAATCGTTCCTTCGCGGAACGCCACCACCGATTCGCCTACCTTATTGAGATAGTCGATGATTTCCTTTTCGTCAAAAGTGTCCAAATCTATCTTGGAGCGCATCAATCGAAGCAAAAACTCGGTGCAATAGCCGAATTCGAGCTTGCTGTTTTCATCGAATTTGCTCAACTCGATCACTGGGACAGGTGCAGCTGCCGTAGGTTCACTCTCCTCCTCGGAAATCTTGCCGTTCAAGGCATCGTTCATGCCACGGAAGATGCTCAGCAGTCCCGCGCCGCCGCTGTCGACCACGCCAGCGTCTTTCAGCACTTGCAGTAGCTCGGGTGTATGGTCAAGGGAGACCTGCATGGCCTCCAACAAGGTCTCAAAATAATGGTTAAGGTCTTGGCTGGCATCGGCCCCTGCTACACCTTCACGCAACACGGTGATGATGGTGCCTTCAACGGGCACGGGAATAGCCTTGTAAGCCTCTTTAACTGCCGCATCCATGGCCTTGGCAAAGGTGTTGGTGTCAGCGACGATTATATCTTGCAGACCCTTGGCCAAACCCGCAAAAATCCTGGAAAGTATTACGCCGGAATTGCCTCTGGCGCCTAGCAGCATCCCTGAAGAAGCCGCCGAAGCCAGCTCCGACAAGGTGCCGAGGTTGTTTTTAACTGCGTTACAGCCTGCCTTGAGAGTCATCAGCATATTGTCGCCTGTGTCGCCATCAGGGATAGGGAAGACGTTCAGGTCGTTGATGACTTTCTTGTCCTTGCCCAACGACACTGCGCCTTGACGCAGCATCGCGGCAAAGGTCAGGCTATCGAGCTCAAGCGTTTTCATTAGATTTCTTTTTCAAGACGCTACGCTTGTACCACGGAAGCTTCATCAGTTGCCAGAACATAAAGGGTTGCAAAGCGTAGGAAATCATGATGGTTGAGGCCATGCCGATGAGGGTGCTGAGACCGATGGAACGGATGGAGGGATGTACAGCAAAGAGCAGTGACGACACCACAATGACGAGGACCGCCGCCGAGAAGAAAATGGCCACCTTGTGCCAGGTGAGGATGTCGCTTTTACCCGTTCGCGCTTGTGCGAGCAGACCCTCCATGATGAAGATACTGTAGTCGACACCCACGCCGAAGATGAAGGTGGAAATGATGATGCTGATGAGGTTGAATTCCAAGCCGATGATGGCCATGTAACCCTGCACCATGAACCAGCTGAGCACCATGGGAATGAACGACAGCAGGGCGGTGATGATGTTGCGGAACGACACCAACAAGATAATCAGCACGAACAGCGAGGAAATCCACACGGCGATGTTGAAGTCGTCGTTGACAACCTCCACCATGCTTTTGCAGTAATAGAACGGTTCCAGAACAAAGGTCTTGGGGTTGAGCACCAGGGCATCGGTGACAACATCCTGGTCGTCGAAGTTCATGGACACGTCGGTGAACACCATGTATTGGTTGTCGGCATTGCATTCGATGAAATTGCTAAGCAAGCTCTCGGGCACCACGCCGCTTTCCAGTAATGAGGCGGCCTCGTAGTCTGCATTCAGCAGATCCTTGAATTCGTAGAACATCATCGGGTCGATGCCAAAGTCAAAGGCACCTTTGTCCACCATGCGGATGGCCTCGTTTTTCCTCTCCTCGGTCCAATATTCGTTCCAGGCAGCAATGCGTTGTTCTTGCTCTTCCATGGTGACGAATAGCTTGGGGATCAAGTCGGTATAGGAATGGATTACCCCCTGTTTTTTCAGTGAATCCAACTTGACCATCAGCAGTTTGTCGGCTTCCAAGGCCTCGTCAAGGTCTGTGCTGACGGTGGCGAAATAGAGATGATGGAAACCGTCGTTATTTTTCTCGCTGAAGAGGCGTTCTGCGGCCGCTTCGTCGGGCGAGTTGTAGTCGAGGTTGCGCAAGTCGCTGTCAAACTTGACCTTGGGTGAGAAGATGATGCCTATAACCACGATAATCACTATCAGTGCGAGGAACCAAGGTTTTTTGTCGAACGGCAGGTTGTTGATACGCGAGATGCGGCGGAAAGTCTTGCTGTCAGCATCAGCATGTCGCTTGGGCAGGAAATGCGGTAGGAAGATAAGGGCAAACAATGTACTGCCCAGCAAGGAGAACGAGGCAAACATGCCGAAGTCGCGGAGCAGGTCGCTTTCGGTGAACAGCAGGCTACAGAAGGCACCCACTGTGGTGATGCAGCCCAAAAACACGGGTGTCGACTCGTCTAACAGTAGCTTTTCTGGGTCGCCAACGAAGAAATGGTGGATGAGCACATGCAAGCAGTAGCTGATACCGACGCCCAAAACGACAGCACCTAATCCCAAGGCCATCAGCGACATGCCACCCTTGATCCAATAGATGCAGGCGAGTGAGAATGCCGCACCGTAGAATATGGGGAAAAGCAGTTTTACAATAAATGGTAAACTTCTAAAGCACAATCCGATAAGTATCAGAATTAAGACGATGGAGATGCCTACCGTCACCACGAGGTCGGATTTGATGCGTCTTGAGTTCGAGACGCTGCCGATGGGGTCACCGTGAGCATACACTTTCACGTCAGGATGCGAGGCCTCGAATTCTTTTTGGGTGCGTTTCAGCAAGCGGCTGAACGCAGTGCCAGCCTTGGAGTCTAGCGAGCGGAAGGCTGGGGCGAGATAGGCCATGGCCACGGTGCTGTCGGGACAGAAGAAATGTCCGTCGATGATGTTGAAGTTGCTGATGGCGCCTTCCATGGCATCGCCGATGACGGCATGGCGCAGGTTGAGCGGGTCGTAGGCAATGGTTTGCGTGATGTCGCCCGTCTCGTCTTCCATCATCAGCCCATAGTTGATCCACATCTGGGTTTTGACGGCCTCGGGTTGCAAGGCTTCTTCAAAGGCAGCATACGCCGAAGTGTCGACAAAAGAGGGCAGATGCTCCAACACGAAGTCCAAACCATTGATGGCCAATTCTGGATCCATCCTGGACAGGATGTTGGAAATGAAATGGCTCGACGAATCTTTCTCAAACAACAGGTCAACGAATTCGTCCATTCTTTCACACAATATTTCGGGTGATAATGGCTCGTCGGCAGAGGTCACCTGAAGGTAAATTTTGTCCTTCAACTCGATGGAAGTGAAGGCCAGCTGGCTCTCCACGCTCGAAGTGGGGAGGAGTTTGGAGATGTCTTCCTCAAATTTGAGCTTGAGCCCGAAGAAGAGGAAAATAATAGCAGTAGCAGCTAAGATTATGTACATCAGCACCTTATGCTTGCTGAAGTAATGGTATAAGGGTAGGAATATTTTATGCATTTGAAGTGATTATAAATAAAGGAGCAAAAATACGACTTATTTTTTAATAATGTGTAATATATGGCGTTTCATGCCAAAAAAGCCAAGGCGTTTCCACCTTGGCTTTTTGTGGTTGCTTCTATAGCCTCTTATTCTTGTTCAGCGGGAGTCTCCATCGTTGCGGCGGGAACATCCGTGGCAGGAGCGCTGGGCAGAACAGTCTCGATTTGCGAACTAACTTCGCTCTTCGGGGTGCCTTCCTTTGAGTTTTTCGGCAGGGTGATGCTCGAAATCAGGCAGAGTGCCACCAGCACGGCACCCAGTGTCCAAGTGCCTTTTTCGAGGAAATCGGTCGTCTGACGAACGCCCATCATCTGGTTTGCACCTCCGAAATTGGAGACCAAACCACCACCTTTTGAGTTCTGAACCAGAACGATCAATCCCAATAACACGCTGACAATCAGGATTAAAATTACTACTACTGTGTACATGTTTATTGATTTAATGTTTGACTTTCTTGTATCCTTTCAATTTGGGCTGCAAAATAACGACTTTTTTCTGGATATTTCAAGCCTAATTTTTGATAAATTGATATTGCTTTGTCAAAATACCCTTGCTTTTCGTATATTTTGGCCAAAGTTTCACTGACAATATTTTCTTGGTCGATGATGCTGTTTTGCGCTACCGAGATGGGATTGTAGAACTCAGCCTTGGGTCGCGAGATGCTCGGATTTTCAAGGATAAACTTGTCTATCAGCTCTTTGCGGGACAGCTTCTTCGGCTCGGGTTGCTCGGTTTCCTTCTTCTGCTTTTCTTCCTCGATTTGTTTCAGGCGTGCGGCGATGATGGCTTTCAACTCGTCGAGCGATTTGCGCTTTTCGTCGAGCAAGGCCATCTCTGCGGAAAGTTCCTCTTGGCTGCCACTGAGGTCGATTTCGGGGATGATGAACACCTTTTCGTGGATGATGCCACTGCTCTGTTCCTCTTTGGTCTCGATGGCCTCGATGTTGGAGAAGACATTGTCGGTGGGCACCACTTCATCGGGCAAGGCGGGGATTTCAGGCTCGCTTTCCCAACGGTGCTTGGCAATCAAGGTGAACAGACGCAGCTTGTCGCGGTTAGGCATAAGGGCTGCTGTGCGTCTCAACTGACTGTCATAACGCTGGTCGTCGGTGTTCTGATAGGCGATGGTCAACAAGGCCCGGCCTATGGTGAAATAGGGATAATCCGCCACCAGCTGCTCCATCTCCTGTACGGCCTCGCCTTTCAGCCCTTCCGGCCTCGCCATGTATCCTATCAGTTGCTTGCTGTCCATCTTTTCAGTTGAGACGCACGGCCGTGCGTCTTTACACTTTTCTTGTTCTTATTTACCAGTTTACCAATGCCTTATTAAATATATCTTCCACCAGTTGTTCAACAATGGTTGAGGTGAGCGATGATTGTACCGAGCTCAGATCCTGGTCGCTGGGGTAGTCCTCGTAACGTGAGAAGGTTTGCTCAAAGTCCTTTGAGTCATCGATGTTGTTGGTGAAGCGCACCTTTACCGTGATGGTGAGTCGGTTCAAGGCAGCGGTCTGCCCGGTAATGGCAACAGGCATGGTCTTGTAGTCGGTGATTTCGCCTTCAAAGGCCAAGTCGCCGCCTGATTCCACCAGGTCCAGCGTAGTCTGGCTGTTCATCGCGTCGCGCAAAGCGGTGGTGAGGTTGTCGCTCAGCAACGGGTCGACGAGTTGGGCGTGGTTGGGGAAATAGTCCACAGAGACGGTCTTTGCTTCAGCAGGTATTGACGCGCCCGAGAAGGAATAGATGCCGCAGCCTTGGCAAATCCATGCCAAAGCCAACACCAAAACCGCTATCCTCGCCTTCAATTTCATAGGTTGATGCCGTATTCGTTGATTTTCCTGTACAAGGTGCGCTCGCTGATGCCCAAGGCCTTGGCAGCGTCCTTGCGCTTGCCTCTATGGGCTTCCAACGCCTTGATAATCATCTCTTTCTCGTGATGCTCCAAAGAGAGGTTGTCGGTCGTGCCTGACGAAACAACGCCATAATGGGCGTCTTCGGCGGGGACGAACTCCGTGAATTCCTGCTCGTTGACCTCGGGCTCGTTTTGGCTGACGCGCGTCACCACGGTGTCGCCGATTTGTGTGACGGGAGCGGGGGAGACATAGGTTTGTTCCATGGTCTGGCTGCCCGTCATGTTGTTGACTTGGGCACGCAGCTCGGCGATGTCTTTTTTCATGTCAAAAAGCACACGGTAGAGCAGGTCGCGCTCTGACATGCCATCGGGCGTGTCCTCACGGGGCAACAGCATGGGTAGGTTGCTCTGCACTCGGTTGGGCAGGTATTTCGCCAAAGTCTCCGCCGTGATGGTACGGTCTGTCTCCATGATGGAGATTTGCTCGGTGACGTTCTTCAGTTGGCGCACGTTGCCGTCCCAGCGGTAGTTTTCCATCATCCTCATGGCATCTGGCGTCATGGTGATGGGCGGGATGTGGTTGCGCTCGGCGAAGTCGGCGGCAAACTTGCGGAACAGCAGCGGGATGTCGCCTTTTCTCTCGCGCAAGGCAGGGATGTGGATCGGGATGGTATTTAATCTATAATACAAATCCTCGCGGAAACGGCCTTTCTCGATGGCCAAGGGCAGATCGACATTGGTGGCGGCGACGATTCTGACGTCGGTTTTCATCACTTTGGAGCCACCTACGCGGATGAACTCACCGTTTTCAAGCACACGCAGCAAGCGGGCTTGCGTGGAAAGCGGCAGTTCGCCCACCTCGTCTAAAAACAAGGTGCCTTTGTCGGCAATCTCGAAATAGCCTTTGCGCTCGTTGACGGCACCCGTGAACGAGCCTTTCTCGTGACCAAAAAGCTCAGAATCAATGGTTCCTTCGGGGATGGCACCGCAGTTCACGGCGAAATACTGGCCGTGCTTACGGGCACTGTTTTGGTGTATAATCTTCGGAAATACGTCTTTACCCGTACCGCTCTCGCCCGTGATGAGCACGGTGAGGTCGGTGGCAGCCACCTGTGCCGCAATGCCGATGGCGCGGTCCAACTCGGGGTCAGTGCCGATGATGCCGAAGGTCCTTTTTATTGCTTGTACGTCCATTTTCGATTGTTTGTGAGTTTCCCTGCAGGAATGGAGTGTTGTGTGTTTTTTTAATCAGCGGCGGCCTCAGGTAGCATCTGACTTGAAACAGTCTCAAGCCGCCGCAAAACAACTAATGGATTAACTCCATTCCCCGCAGGGGGAATCTCTGTTTATCTTAACACGCCTCCCAACTGCTGTTCAAATGCGCTCTGAATCTTCCCCATCGTCTTCTCAATCACCTTGTCGGTAAGGGTGGTGGTGGGCGACATCAGCACGAAGCTCATGGCGTATTGTTTCTTGCCTTCCGGAATCTTCTCGCCTTCGTAGACGTCGAAGAGGCTCATGGATTGCAGAATCTTGTTCTCGGCGGCCATGGCGACTTTCTTGACTTCGTCGAAGGTGACGTTCTTGTCGAAGATCATGGCGAGGTCGCGGCGCACGGCGGGGAACTTCGACAGCGGCTCGAAATGCACTTCCTTGGCCTTGGCCAGGCATTGCATCATCATGGTCCAGTTGAAGGTGGCGTAGTAGACGTCCTTCTTCAGGTCGAAGTGCTTCAAGGTCTTCTTGCTGAGCTTGCCGAGGGTGACAATCTCCTTGCCGTCAACGCAATAGGTCGTTGCATAGTCGAAATGCGGCAGGTCGGCTTCTTTGGTTTCCAAGGCGTTGCGGTCGAACTTAAAGTGGTTGAGTACGCCCATGACGTATTCTTTCAAATCGAAGTAGTCGAGGGCCTTGCTCGGGGCGTTCCACAACTCGGCTTGCTTGTTGCCGGTGAGGAAGAGGTCAAGACAGGTATGTTCGTTATAAGGTTTGAGCGGCTTGGTCTCGTCGCCGACTTTTGTTCCGTCGAAGAAATAGACGTTGCCGAACTCGAAGAATTTCATGTCGCTGACCTTGCGGTTTTGGTTGAAGGCGATGCTCTCCAAGCCACCCCACATCAGGGTCTGGCGCATCACGTTGAGGTCGCTGCTGAGCGGGTTCAGAATCTTCACGTTCTGCGCTGGGTCGAAGGCGGGGAAGGCCTCGCTGTAGGCGGCCTTGGTGAGCGAGTTGTTCATGATCTCGTAGAAGCCGTTGGCGACGAGCATGTCGCTGATTTTCTGCTGCATCTTGTCGGCGTCGGGCTTGGTGGCGCGGCTGATGGAGGCATGGATGCGGCTCGGGATTTCGATGTTGTCGTAGCCGTAGATGCGGAGGATTTCCTCGACCACGTCGGCGGGACGGGTCACGTCGACCTTGCTGGTGTGCACGTCGACGACCACGTGCTTGTCGTCTTGTTCAACGACTTGGCATTCAAGGCTCTTCAGTATGTTGACGGCTTGGGTCGGGTCGATGACCTTGCCAGCCATTTTGTTCAGGTAGTCGAACTTCAGGTCCACGCGGGCAGGGGCGAAGTCGCCGTTTTTCACGTCCTTGATTTCGGAGGAAATCGTTCCGCCAGCCAACTCCTTTATTAATAAGGCGGCGCGTTTCAGGGCGTAGAGGGTGATGTTCGGGTCGGCACCGCGCTCGTAGCGGAACGAGGCGTCGGTTTGCAGGCCGTGATATTTCGAGGTCTTGCGGATGCTGGTGGGGTTGAAGTAGGCGCTTTCGAGGAAAATGTTGGTGGTTTCCATCGTCACGCCGGATTTTTGTCCGCCAAACACGCCGCCGATGCACATAGGATCTTCGGCATTGCAAATCATCAGGTTACGGCTGTTGAGCTTGCGCTCTACGCCGTCCAAGGTGACGAAAGGCGTGCCTTCGGGCAGGCATTTCACCACCACCTTCTTGCCCGTGACTTTGTCGGCATCGAAGGCATGGAGCGGCTGTCCGACTTCCATCAGCACGAAGTTGGTGATATCGACGATGTTGTTGATGCTGCGGATGCCGACGGCGGCAAGGCGGTTTTTCAGCCATGCCGGCGACTCGCCGACTTTCACGCCGCTGATGGTCACGCCAGAGTAACGTGGGCATGCTTGGGTGACTTCAACAACCACGTCAATGTCGTAGTTATGGTTTTCCACCTTGAAGTCGTCCACGGAGGGGCGGATGAGGTGGTATTTCGTGGTGTTCTCACGCTGGTTGAGGGCGGCCACGAGGTCGCGGGCCGAGCCGATGTGCGAGGTGGCGTCGCTGCGGTTGGCGGTGAGGCCGATTTCAATCGTATAATCCTCTTCCACAGGGAAATAGAACGAGGCAGGCTTGCCCACTTCGTAGTCGTCGGGCAGCACCATGATGCCGTCGTGTGAGGTGCCAAGTTGCAGCTCGTCTTCGGCGCAAATCATGCCTTCTGAGACCTCGCCACGGATCTTGCCTTTCTTGATGGTGATATGTTCGTCGCCAATCCAAAGCTCGGTGTTGATGGTGGCCACGAGCACCTTCTGACCAGCCGCCACGTTGGGTGCGCCGCACACGATGTGCAGAGGCTCTTCGCCGCCCACATCGACGGTGGTGATATGCAGGTGGTCGGAGTTGGGGTGGTCGATGCAGGTGAGCACCTTGCCCACGACGACGCCTTTCAGGGCGCCTTTCACCGACTCAAAACGCTCCAAGTCTTCCACTTCAAGGCCCGTTGAGGTCAGCAGCTCGCTGACTTTCTCAGCCGAATAATCGCAGTTGACGTATTGTTTCAACCAGTTATAAGAAATCTTCATTTTATTTGTATTTATTTAATTTTCAATTTATTATCGCGTCATTGTCGCAAACTGCGTCCCGCAGTTTGAAAATGGAACTACGGGACGTAGTTCCCGACAATGAAGCGGCAAAAATACGAAATTCTGACAAAATGGCACGATTATTTTTCTGAACTCTTTTGTCTCTCCGAAAAAGTCCCTTGAAAAAGTGTTCGCGTGAGCTAAAAACTCCCTTGAAAAAATGTCTAGCTTTTAAAAAGTCATTTGAAAAAATGTTCAAATCCTTGTAAAAGTCCCTTGAAAAAGTGTATCTTTGCAGCCGAAACTCCCTTGAAAAAGTGTCATGCTGAAACGAAAAATCGAAAATATCCTCTTGGAGTGGAAGGAGGATTATGAAAGAAAACCTCTGGTAATCAAAGGTGTAAGGCAATGTGGAAAGACTTATTCCGTGCTAAAGTTTGCGCAATCCAATTATCGGCATAGCGTTTATGTCAATTTTGTGGAGGAGCCAGACTTGAAATTGGCCTTCTATGGTTCCAAGACGGTGGACAACATCGTTATGAACCTTTCAACGATGATAGCAGGTGCAGCTTTTGTGCCGGGAAAGACCTGCCTGATTTTGGACGAGTTGCAGGAATGTCCCGAGGCGCGGACGGCGTTGAAATTCTTCAAGACCGATGGCCGCTATGATGTCATTTGCACAGGCTCGCTGTTGGGTGTCAAAGGCTATGGGGCAAAATCGAAAAGCAAGGAGGCCGATAAAGGAACTTCCGTTCCCGTAGGTTATGAATCTATTGTGGAGATGTATCCGCTTGACTTTGAAGAATTTCTTTGGGCAAACGGGATAAGTCAGGAGGTTGTTGCGTTGCTGAAAAACGCTTTGGAAACCGAAACGCCAGTGTCCGAGGCGATTCATAAGCGGATGTCTGATTTGTTGTTGCAGTATGCTGTTGTCGGTGGAATGCCTGAGGCGGTGAATGTTTTCCTTGCTACGCACGACATTGGGCGGGTCGTCAAGGTGCAGCGAGGCATTGTTGACGAATACAAGGACGACATGGTCAAGTATGCTGCTGAGGAAGACCAAAGCCGCATCCGCGAGTGTTTCGAGTCGATTCCGAAGCAGTTGAGCAAGGAAAACAAGAAATTCCAGTATTCGGTGGTGAAAAAAGGTGGGCGCGCTTCCAAATATATGGGCAGCCTGCAATGGATTGAAGATGCGGGAATTATCAAGCGGTGCTACAATCTTACCACCACGGAACTACCTTTGGACGGCAACGCCATCGACGATGTTTTCAAGGTGTATATGAGGGATAACGGGCTGTTTTTGTCAATGTTGGAGTTTGGTGTTCAGGCCGATGTGCTTCAAGGTAACCTGTTGGGCTACAAAGGTGCCATCTTTGAGAACCTGATGGCTGACTTCCTGTCAAAAATGGGGCGGAATCTCTATTATTTCCACAAGGATTCGGGACTTGAGGTGGATTTTGTCATGCGCTATAAAGGCCAATGCACGTTGGTGGAGGTGAAAGCAACCACGGGGAACATCAAAAGCACGAAGACTATCCTGAAGCATCCTGAAGTGTATCACGTCAGCAGTGCCATCAAGTTGGGCAACTACAATGTAGGCCGAAACGGGCAGGTGCTGACCATACCTTTTTATATGGCGTTTCTGCTGACGGAGTATTGATTGTTTCAAACTCCTTTGGAAAAATGTATTCATCAATAGCCAAATGCCTCGATGAAAATTGGCTAAGTGCCTCGGTTGGTTTTGTGTAAAATATTTATAATCAATTAAATATGTTCAAAACTTTATACTTCAAGAAATGATATTGTTTAACTGCTTATCGGCTGCTTGAAAAACTGAATTTTTAGAAAAATTTCAAAATTTCAACAAAGAATTATTGTAAAACAATAAATAATTACTATTTTTGCAGTGTCATGACATCAAAAAGGTGGGCAAAATAGCCCAAAAACACAGCAAAATCAACTAATTGTCAGTTAATTACGAAAGGAATTACAAAATGAAAGACAAAACCATGAAGAACATTCGTTTGTGCTGCTATGTGGCATTAATGTTTTGTGCCATTTGGATTGCAATTGTGGCAAATTATATCATTAGTGATTTGCGCGGTCCAAATCTCCCCATTGATTGGTCACAACATACTTTGGCCAAGATTCTAACATTGGCTTCTTATGTGCTTGGTACAGTGGCGATGATTGTATTGAGTATCAAAGTGGTGCTTAATATACTGAAAGGCATTCGAGAGAATATGGTCTTCCCGAAAAGCAATGTGAAACTGCTGCTTTGTATGGCTTTGGCGGATTTCGTTTATTTGTTAGGTTTCACTAATTTGCCCTTTCTTTGGAATGACAAAGTGGTTTTCTACCTACAGCATACGAACTTCGTCATGCCTTTCCTGCTGTTCTTTTTCGCCTTCATGTACAAAGTGGCCGCTGATGCGGTGGAGGAAAACAACTTAACCATCTGAGCCATGATTATTTTGAACATAGACGTAATGCTGGCGAAGCGCAAGATGCGCTCAAACGAGTTGGCGGAAAGAATCGGCCTCACTCAAGCCAATCTCTCCATCTTAAAGACAGGTAAGGCCAAAGCCATCCGCCTCAGCACTCTCGATGCCATTTGTCGCGAATTGCAATGCACGCCGGGGGATATTTTGGAGTATCGGGAGGACAAATCATGAAGAGACATGCAACGATATGGATTGTTGGTACTTTGCTCGTCTTATCCGGCTGCAACATAGTAATAATGCCTCTGCTCTTTGGTCTTCAAGAGATTGAAGGCTACAACGCGGAACAATGCGCGAAGTTCTACAAGAAACTGCCCAAAGATTTTGCTTTTGTGCCAATTGTTTGCAGCGATGAGCAATTCTTCCAAGTGAGCGAACTCGGTGCGGACTCCATGCAGATGAAAAATCTCTACCAACCGCTGAAGATTATGTACTTCCACGACGATAGTCTTGTCTCATTCCATATCAACTGCTACTGTCCGCCCACACTTTTTTTCAACTTGAAATGGGATTATGATCATCAATTTGACATGTTTCCGCCAACGACGACGGTGCCACTGGATGGCTATACGGTCACGTGCACCAAGATGCAATCCGTCTTCCCCGAAATCAAAGGAGAAACGGACTATGCCGTGGTCGTCTTATGGACGAATATGATGGCGAAAGTCTCACGCTCAGAAATCAAGACGGTGCATAAGAATTTGAAGAAATTTGGCCGCTTGAATGATGTTGAAGTTTATCTCATCAACGACGACATCACCATGACAAAATCGCTCAAGGAAGTGGAATGATTATGATCTGCTCCGATAAAATCAAAATGGGAAAAACGCTCAAAACAAGTCCGAATGGGTTCCTGTGTTGAGCATCAAAAGTGTGAGTTGGGTGTCGTTTTGTTCCCAAATGAGCAGCCAATCAGGTTGGATATGGCATTCCCAAGTGTTGTTGCCTTTGAAACCTGAGAGTTTATGAGGATAGTATTCTTGGGGTAGGGAACCTGTTTCTGCAAGTTGGTTGACGACCTTTTGCAGAAGGTGCATAGGATAATTGCGTTTCTTGCAAAGCTTAAATGCTTTCTCGAAACGGCGAGTGGTCAAAATAGTGTATTTCATTTGGCCATCAAGGTGTTAAACATTTCGTCAGGGCTGTTCCATTTGGTAACTCTCCCCGCCTCGACATCCTTGTATGCCAGTTCTATGCCGCTTTTTTTGCGGCGACGTGGGGCAAGATCAACGCCTTCCATGGAACGGAATAATTTCCGTAACATCGGAATCAGGCTCTCGTCAGTTACATTCAAAGTGAGTTGTGTCATGGTTTGCTCTCTTTTTGTTTCAATGCGCAAAGATACACAATATCTTTGAATTTCAGGAGAAAAAAGGCGAAAAATACAGTTTCCGAACAAGTTTTGCCGCAGTTTCGGAAAAATGCGTTATCTTTGCGCCCAAATCGTTAGATTCAACGGAGTTAAATATATTAATTAGGAATGTCCGAAAACAACTTTTCAAACGAATACACAGACCTCCGTCTGCTCCATGCTTCCCGCTATGGGAACAGCCGTGTCTTTACTGCCAATTTTCATGGTAAGAAAGTCATTGTCAAGACTTTGAAAAAGGAATTTGTTGATGACGCAGCATGCATAGCCTCGCTGAAACAGGAGTTTGAAACCGCCTCCTTGCTCGACAACAAGTACATCCGAAAACCCATGGACTTCGTTCATGTCGAAGGCTTGGGCGACTCAATCATCTATGAATATATTGAAGGGAAGACCTTGGCTGAACATGTGCGTGTGGGAACTCTTTCCGAGAAACAGGTGAAGAACATCCTCGCCGAGGTGTGCGACGGCTTGTACTATATGCATCGCAACGGTGTGGTGCACTGCAACCTCAGCCCTGAAAATATCATGGTGACGGCCAACGACAACCGTGTTCGCATCATCGATATCGGCGTGCCGGAGACCAAGCAGGATGCCGACCGTGAACTGCTCATCAAGGAGATGGAATTCATCGCCCCTGAAATCATCAAGGGCGAAGACTATGATGCACGTGCCGACGTGTATTCCATTGGTAAAATCATGGAGTTCATGGGCGAGCGTAATATCTCGAAGCAGTTTGGCGCAGTGGCCACCCACTGCACGCAGTTTTCCCGCGAACAGCGTTTCGACAGCATCAGCGACGTGCGCTCCGCCATCTCCAAAGGTCATAACCTCGTGAAGCTTGTCATCCTTGCAGTGGTAGCCCTCATCGTCATTATTTTGGCGTTTGTTTATGTGCCCAAGATCAGTGCCAATGTCGAGAAGGAACGATCCCAACGCCTCTCCGTCGAATTTGACCGTCAGGTGGAGACAATGCAAAGGCAACTTCCCGAGTTGTGCAAGAAATATGAACTGAAGTCGCTCGAAGAACCCATTGCCGTGGATTGGTCGGAAGATAGCTTGAAGCTCGTTGAAGGGTTGAGGCAGTATCTGGCTATGGACGACTATAAGGCCAAGGCCATGCAAGCTATCGAAAGCCAAGGGGAGGGCATCAAGAGCTACCGCCAGTCCAACTTCAACCGCCTGCTGCTCGACGAGTTCCAAACCACCACCGACAGCGTCGCCGTGGTGATGCGCTCGGCCTTGCAGGAACCGACGGAAGCCCGCCAGCTGGAAGAAGCCAAGAAATGGTACGGACAAGGCGAGTGACTTTTCTCGGTCTCTTGAAATATTAGGGACATTTTGGAGTTATTGCTTAAAACGACAACGAAAGTGCAAAGAAGAACCAACATATTTGTGGCGATAGGCTGTGTCATTGGACTGCTGCTTTTTAGCGGCTGCTCCACCAAGAAAAACACGCTCACCCGTCGCATGTACCATAACCTCACCAGCCACTACAACATTTTCTTCAATGGAGAAGCGAGCCTCAAGGACGGCGAGAAACAACTCCGTACCCAAGTGCAGGACGACTATTCCAATGTGCTGAGGGTGTATAACTATGGCACCCAGCAAAACGGCATGGCGATGAACTCAACCATGGACCGCGCCCTTGAGAAGACCGCCATCTGCGTACAGAAACACTCCATGAAGTTCAACAACCGTGAGCGTGTGAGATGGATTGACGACGCTTACCTCATCATGGGTAAGGCACATTTCTTCAAGCATGACTATATCCCCGCCAAGCGTACCTTCGACTTCGTGGCCGAGGAATACAGCTACAACAACATCGCCCTCGTGGCCAATATGTGGCTCATCAAGACGTATATCCAGACCGAGGAATATCCCAAGGCGGTTGCCAAGATAGAACAGTTGCTGGCCAGGTCGGCAGGAGTGAGCAAACCGCCTAAGGAACTGCAACGCAATATAGACTTCACTATTGCCGATTATTACATCGCCGTGAAGGACTATACCAAAGCTATTACCTACTTAAAGAGTGGCCTCATCTTTAACAAAGACCGCGACTTGTGCACCCGCGCCATGTTTATCTTGGGGCAGATTTACATGCTCCAGAATGACGCCACGCATGCCACGGCACAATTCAAGAGAGTCCTCAAGCGCAACCCCGAATATGAGATGGTCTTCGAGTCGAAGATGAACATGGCCAAGATGGGTAACGCCAACAACGCCGCTGAGCTTTACAAGATGATGAACAAAATGCTCCGCGACTCGAAAAACGAAGAGTACTGCGACCGCATCTACTATGCCATGGCAGAGCTGGCCCTTCGCGAAGGCGACGAAAACAAGGCCATAAATTATCTGAGGGAATCAGTGGCGGCATACAAGAACAACCAAATTCAGCGGATGATGTCGTCGCTCAAGGTGGCTTCCATATTCTTCGATAGAAACGAATACGAGCTGGCGCAGGCCTACTATGACACTGCCGTTTCCAGCATGGACAAGAAATACGAGGGCTACGACAGTATCATGAACATCTCGCAGACCCTCAACGAACTGGTGATGTATGCTTCTACCGTCCACGACCAGGATAGCTTGTTGCGTGTCGCCGCCATGGACTCCGTCTCGCGCAATAAGATTATCGACAAGATTATCGCCCGAGTTATGGAGGAGGAACAGTTGGAGCGTGAACGCCAAGAATATGAGGAGCAGCTGGCCCTCATGGGCTCCACCACGAGCCAGTCGGGATTAGAAGATAATAAGGGACAAAGCCAGACAAGTAGCGCCACTTGGTATTTCTACAACCCAAGTACGGTCTCGAAGGGCATGACGGAATTCACCCGCAAATGGGGTATGCGTAAGAACGAGGATAACTGGTTTATTAGCGATAAACGTAGCCTCGCCAATGCCTTTACTGACAACAGTGACGATGAGCTAACGACAGAGACCAAAGTTGGTGGCGATTCGTTGGCGGCCAACTATACCAACCATGACCGCGGCTATTATCTGCAAGACCTGCCTTTCACCGACGAACAAAAGGCAGTGGCCGACTCGCTCATTGCTGACGGCCTCTATCATCTTGGCTTCCTCTATATGGACCGCCTCTCCGACCTGCCGCGTTCCATTGAGTCGTACGAACAGCTTGTCATACGATATCCGGGCAATAACATGGAGTTGCCTGCATGGTTTGCGCTTTACAAGATGTACAAAGACCTCGGCAACGAGGAGCAGTCGCTGGTCTACAAAGGCAAGATCTTCGACAAATATCCTACTTCGAGCTATGCCGAGTTTATTAACGACCCGACCTATTTCGAGAAGATGCAGGCTCAGGAGCGTGAAGCCTCTGATTTCTATTCCAAGACGTATGACGCTTTTGAACAAGGCCAATATTACCGTGTGAAGATGAACACCGAACGTGCCATGCAGATGTATGAGACTGACACGGCTTTCATGCCGCGCTTCGCCTTCCTCCATGCCGTCGCCATGGGCCGCCTCGTCTCCATCGACACGATGGCTTTTGCCCTTTACGACCTGGTGCGCGACTATCCCAGCAGCGGTGTCACACCATACGCCCGACGAGTGCTTGAAGAAATCAACGAGGAATATCATCTGGGCATGGTGCTCGATAATTTGGATAAGGGAGAGGCTGGCGGCAAAGAGCCTGAAATCAAGAAGGAGACACCCTACGTTTATGAGCCTAACATCCAGCATTTCGTGATGATGGTGTGTAACTCCAAGTTGGTGCGCGTCGATCCGCTGAAAGTGCGTATCAGTGACTTCAACAAGAAAGAACACCGCACGCGGACTTTCAACATCAACAGCGTCATCCTCGACGAGAACCATACCATCGTGACCGTCGGCAATTTCGACAACGAACAGAAAGCCGCCGACTACATCACCTCGATGTTCCTCACCGACTATGTGTTTGGCGGCATCGACAAGTCGAGTTACACCATCACACCCATCTCTATCAAGAACTATCCCATTTACTACCAAACTAAGGACTTGAACGAATATATCAATTTCATAGAATCCAACAAAAAATAACGACTATGGCAATAATGGAATCACAGGTACGCAACCTCATCGGCAATGGTACCACCATCAAGGGCGACATTGAGTCGAACGGCGACATCCGCATCGACGGTCGTCTCCTCGGTTCGCTGAAATCGAACGGCAAGGTTGTCATCGGCCAAACTGGCATCATGGAGGGCGATCTCACCTGCAAGCAAGCCGAAGTGTCGGGCGTGGTGAAAGGCAATATCAATACAGAAGAGCTGACCGCCCTGAAGGCCACTTCAAAGGTGGAAGTCGACCTCAATACGAAACAATTGCTCATCGAAGTCGGTGCCCAGTTCACCGGTAAGTGCACCATGGGACAGCAATCGACAGTGGCGATGCCCAAGCAAAAAATCGGCTGACGATGACTGACGAGATGCAGAAGCGTTTCGGCTACAAGCTTACCGAAGAATACAATCCCGAGACGCTGGCCAAGTTGCAAGAGCATTACAAGGCCATCCTTGAGCTTTTGGGTGAAGACCCGCAACGTGAAGGTTTGCTGAAGACGCCGTACCGCATGGCACGCTCGATGCAGTTCCTCACACAAGGCTATCAGCAAGATCCGATGGAGATTTTGCTGTCTGCCAAGTTCAAGGAGGACTACCGCCAGATGGTCATCGTCAAGGATATTGAAGTGTATTCGCTATGCGAGCATCACCTCATTCCCTTCATCGGCAAAGCGCATGTGGGTTACATTCCCAATGGTTACATCACGGGACTGAGCAAGATTGCCCGTGTGGTGGAGGCCTATTCGCGCCGCCTTCAGGTGCAGGAGCGCCTGACTACGCAGATCAAGAACGCCATCAACGAGGCCTTGCATCCCTTGGGCGTGGCTGTTGTCATTGAGGCACGGCATTTGTGCATGTCGATGCGTGGCGTACAAAAGCAGAGTGCCGTGACCACCACCAGCGATTTCATCGGTGCTTTCGAACGAGAGTCGACCCGAGAGGAATTTTTTCAACTGATAGGTTCAAATCTGCATGGATGTGAATATTAGGAGGTTCCCCGAATGGGGAATCCAAAATTTGAATATTGAATCTTAAATAATAAATCAACATAATGTTAAAAGCATACGTTTTCCCCGGCCAAGGGGCACAATTTGTAGGAATGGGCAAGGACTTATATGACAAGTTCCCGCAAGCCAAGACTATGTTCAAGAAAGCCAACACTATTTTGAAGTTCAAGATCACTGACGTGATGTTTGAAGGCACTGACGATGACTTGCGCCAGACCAAGGTGACCCAGCCGGCTATTTTCCTTCATTCCGTTATCTTGGCATCTTTGCTCGAAGATTTCGACCCCACTATGGTGGCGGGCCACTCCTTGGGTGAGTTCTCGGCCCTTGTTGCCAACAAGGTCTTGAGTTTCGAGGATGGCTTGCGTCTCGTCAGCAAGCGTGCCATGGCCATGCAGAAGGCCTGCGAGGCCCAGCCTGGTACCTTGGCTGCCGTCATCGGCTTGGACGATGCCGTTGTCGAGAAGATGTGCGCCTCGGTGAAAGACTCCGTGGTGGTGCCCGCCAACTACAACAGCCCTGGCCAGATCGTTATCTCTGGCTCGTTAGAGGGCGTGGCGGCCGCTTCCGAGAAACTCAAGGAAGCTGGTGCCAAGCGCGTGTTGCCGCTGAACGTGGGTGGCGCTTTCCACAGCCCACTGATGGAACCCGCGCGTGTCGAGCTCGCTGAAGCCATCAACAATACGACGTTCAACCAAGGCATCTGCCCTATCTACCAGAACGTCACGGGCCAGTCGGTGAACGACCCAGAAATCATCAAGAAGAACCTCGTTGCCCAGCTCACCTCTCCCGTGATGTGGACGCAGACCATGAACAACATCCTCGCTGCGGGCGTGCGCAACATCGTGGAGGTTGGCCCCGGCACGGTGCTGCAAGGCCTGTTCCGTAGGGTGGACAGAAACCTGGAGCTGTCGAGCGCAACGGTTGAATGACATAAAATATGGAAAATAACAGAATCAGACCCATTTGGACGGCCTTGCTGCTGATGGCGGGCATCCTGATGGGTCTTTATATTAATAAAGGTGTAAATCGCCGAGTCAACGTCGAAGGTGGAAGCAAGTTCGACGAGGTGATGTGGTATGTCGACAAAGACTACGTCGACGTGCCGGAGGAAGAAAAACTGCAAGACGAAGCCATCGCCGCCATGATGGAAAAACTCGACCCCCACAGCGCCTACATCTCCTTGAAAGAGTTCAACGAGGTGAATGACCCGCTGTTGGGCAGCTTCGACGGCATCGGCGTGCAGTTCCGCCTTGAGAAGGACACCATCGCCATCGTCAGCGTCATCAAGGGCGGACCCTCCGAGAAGGTGGGCATCTTGGCTGGCGACCGCATTATCTATGTGGACGACACACTGGTGGCGGGCATGAAACTCACCAACGAGGATGTCATGCGCAAGCTGAAAGGACCCAAGGGCACCAAAGTCGACGTGCGCGTGCTGCGCCGCGACGTGGAGGGTTTGCTCGACTTCACCATCACCCGTGCCGCCATCCCCACCTATAGCGTCGACATCGCCTACATGCTTGACGATAGCATAGGCTACCTGAAACTCAGCAAGTTCTCCGCCACCACCGTCAAGGAGTTTAAGCAGGGGATAGGTGACCTGAGGAGCCAAGGCATGGAGAAGCTCATCTTTGACTTGCGTGGCAACACGGGAGGTTACCTCGCCGCCGCCGTCGACATCGCCGACGAGTTCCTGCCCAAAGGCAGCCTCATCGTCTACACCGAAGGCCGCAATCGTCCACGCCAGTACATGAAGGCACGCCATCGTGGCATGTTGGAGGATATCCCCGTGGTGGTGCTCATCGACAGCGAGTCGGCCAGCGCGAGCGAAATCGTGGCGGGTGCCTTGCAGGACAATGACCGCGGCACTATCATCGGTCGCCGTTCCTTCGGCAAGGGTCTCGTGCAGGAACAAATCATGCTCAGCGACAACTCGGCCATCCGCCTCACCGTGGCACGCTACTACACGCCCACGGGTCGCTGCATCCAGAAGCCCTACAGCGGCAACAAGGAAGAGTATCTGCTTGAATCCTACGACCGATATGAGAATGGGGAACTGTTCCATCCAGATAGTATTCATTTTGCTGATTCATTGAAATTTACGACGCCTAAAGGCAAGACCGTCTACGGCGGTGGTGGCATCATGCCCGACATCTACGTGCCCCTCGTCGACGACAGCACCGAATACTACTTCAACCGCATCGTCAACAAGGGATTGTTGTATCAATATGCCTTCGACTACACAGACCGCCACCGCCAACAACTACAACACTTCAAGACCGTGGAGGCCTTCGACAAAGGCTTCACAATAACAGACGCCATGTTCAATGAACTGGTGAAACAAGCAGGAGAGAAGGGCATCAAGGGTTCCATGGAACAACAACAAGTGGCGCGTCGTGAAGCTGACATTCTGCTGAAAGCCTACATTGCCCGCAATCTCTTCGACGACGAAGGCTTCTATCCGATTTACGCTCCAATGGATGAAGTCTTGCAACGGGCGATAAAGGAGCTGAAAGTAGAATGATAAGATTCCCTTCGGGAATGGAGAATCAATGACTTAGGTGGAAAACGAAAAAAAGACGCGATTGCGTCTTTTTTTTCGTTTGTGGAGCATAACGGAGTCGAACCGATGACCTCTTGCATGCCATGCAAGCGCTCTAGCCAACTGAGCTAATGCCCCTTGTGTTTGCGGTTGCAAAAATACAACATTTTTCGATACGCCAAGCATTTTTTCGAAAATTTTTCAAATTATCCTCAAATTCCACAAATATTACCCTCAAAGGGTAAAATTTCACTAAGGGTAATACCTTATTTATATGTCTTATAGGTGAACTAATTAGTAAAAAACGCGTTTTTTAAATGAATGACCTCCTTTTTTCGGTCAATTCGACCTTTACAACAGCTGCATCCGTTGTGCCTTACAGCGGAGGCTATTTCGTTGTGTATCAACGCGAAACAAAGACATTTAAAATCAATCAATTCAATCAATTCACTAAATTATTAACCAAATTCAATTCATTATGAAAAAGAAAGTATTTTCTTTGATGATGACGCTTTTGCTCGCCTTCATGGGCGTGGCGAAGGCGGATGTAGTTACGATTGGAGATGGCACCAGCACTACGGGTTATGTCCCGATGTACTATCTCTATGACAACTCGCTCAGCACGCAACTCTTCACCGCTGCCGAACTGAACGCCGCCGGTGCAGTTGCTGGCCAGATGACCAACATTGCTTGGTACAGCGAGAGCACCTATGGTTACAACATCCAGAACATCACCATCTGGGCTGCCAATGTGACCAGCACGGCTGCTACCGCAACCTCTCCCCTTGGCTCGGGTATGACCCAAGTCTTCCAAGGCAACTTCCAAGAAGTGGTTGGCTGGAATGTGTTTACCCTTAACGGCAACTTCAGCTGGGATGGCACGAGTAACATTCTCGTCATGGTCCAGATGAACAACGGCAACTGGGGTAGCAGCATCCAGTGGGCTTACCACACCACTAGCTTCACCTCCAGCAGCTATGCCTATCGTGACGGTACTGGCTACAATGCCGGTGCTGAGACCTACAGCATGAGCACCTCGTCGAACCGCGCCAACACCCAGATCGACATCACTCCTGGTGGTGGCGGCGAAGGCGGCGAAGAAGTCGTTGTTGAGATTGGTGATGGTACTACTACCTATTACTACTATCCCGTCAACATGTACTTCAACTATTCCTTGACGGAGCAGATCTACACTGCTGATGAGATTGGTACTGCTGGTAGCATCACTGCCATTAGCTTCTATTATGACTACACCTCGTCCTTCTCCATGGACAACGTCACGTTGTACATGAAGAACGTTACGAGAGATGCTTTTGCTAGCAGTTCCGACATGGAGCCTCTGGCCCTTGGTGACATTGTGTGGACGGGCACCCTCTCAGCCTCAGCAGCAGGTTGGGTGACCATCACTCTTGACACCCCGTTCGCCTATGACGGTACGAGCAACCTTCTGGTTGCTGCCTTTGATGGCACTAGTGGTTATCCGGGTAGCTCCTACAAGTTCCGCACCACATTGTACGACAGCTACAGAGGCATCAACTGGTACAGCGATAGCTACACTCCTGATCCGTACAATACTGCTTCGGGCTTCAGCGGTAGCAAGAACTATACCCAGTATCGTAACAACATCCAACTCAGCATCACCACCGCTGGTGGCGACACTCCTGAAGTCGAGCCTGGCCTCCACACCTTTGCCACCTACGGCGTGGGTGATGAAGTTGAGGAAATGATCGACCTGCTCTACATCGAACGCCCGAACGGTGCTTGGATGGAGCCTTATCACTTCCAACTCTACAACGATGACGACCATGATGTCGAGGTTGTGTATATCGACTTCCTGCACAACAACGGCTACTTCAGCATGGACGAAGAGACCACCGAGTATCCCTTCACCGTTGCTCACAATGGCCTTGCTGGTGCTGTCGACCTCTACATCAACACCAACATCGAGTGGAACGACACTGAGGAAATCAACAGCCTGCTTGCCGTCAACACTGACGAGCGCAGCACGCACCTCTTCCAGATCATTGCCGCTCCTTACGAGCCTTACTGCCCCGATGTGGTCGAAAAGGCTTATCCGATTGGCGCTCTCACTACTGGTCAAACCTGGCGCAGATATGCCTCACAAATGTGGAATGAGGCTAATCAGAGCGCACCTTATGACCTGCACGCCAACTATGACCTGCCCGACTTCGAAGAGAATATTCCTGATGGCTACGACGCTGTCATGAGTTTCACGGTTGACCATGACGTCATGCTGAACGCCTATGTCAACGACGGCGAAAACGGCAAGGTGGTTCTCTATCGCTCCGACTTCGCTGGCGAAGCTGGCCCGATGGCTGACAACTACTATGAAGCCCGTCCGTTCCATAACGTTCCTAGTGGTGGTGGTGGCGCAAGTGGTGAACTCACCGTGCACGATGGCACTGTGACAAGCTACTACGTTCCTGCCTATGTGGCTTACTTTGATGACTTCGCAAGATCACAATGTGTGTATCCTGCTCCCGAACTCGCCGCAATGGCTGGCAGCAACATCAACACCATCAAATGGTATACAAACGACTACAATATCCCTTACACCACGGTAACGAATGTTAATGTCTACTTGACGGAAGTGAATGAACCTTCCATCTCGGCATACGTGCCCATGTCAAGTTGTCAAGTGGTCTACACCGGAACGCTTGAGTTTGTCGCTGCTGGAGACGGTGGTGAATGCACCATTAACCTTAACACACCTTATCATTATAACGGTGGCAACCTGCTTATCGGCACTGAAAACACCACAGATGCTGGTTACAGATTCATGTATTTTTTGGGTGAAACCATTAATGGTGCCTCTATTGCTGGCTCCAATGGCACAAGTGCTGCCAACATTCCTGCTACCCAAAGAAACTTCCTGCCCAAGACGACCTTCGTTTATGGCGGCCGTGGAAACCGTGATGCGTTCACCTATGGCTTCGAGAATGGCCTTGAAGGCTGGACGGTTATTGATGTCAATGCCGACGGCGGTACTTGGGTTCATAGCAACAACAATCCTGGTGGCTACATAGATCCCTCAGACACCCCCTATTACCCAGACCTAGCCCACGGCGGCACTGGTTTCGCCATGTGCTACTCATACATTGACTATGATGGCGCTTACAACACTGACTCTTATCTGGTCAGCCCTCAGCAGTACAACATCGATGCAAATTCATCGATTACCTTCTGGGCCGACAATGCCAATGACACCTATCCTGAGAATTTCTCGGTCTGCGTTTCCACTGCTGCCAATCCGACTGCCAGCAGCTTCACGCAGGTTTGGGGTGGCGGTGCCAAGGTTCGCAACAATGCCAATGCAGAAGTTCGCCACAGTAGTAACCGTTATGAAAACTGGCGTTCCCATACTGTTAACCTGGGTGCTTATGCCGGTCAATCCGTGTGGATTGCCTTCCACGACGTGAACTATGATGCATACGAGATTTGGATTGACGATGTTACCGTCAATGCTGCTTCTGGCACTCCGACTCCTCCGACTCCGGTTGATCCCGATCAGCCAGTCAATCCTACGCCTGATGGCTTCAGCGCAGGTCCCGTCATCGAGAACCTGAACGTGCTGGCTGGCACCTACTACCTGTTGGCTTCCTCCACGGATCCCGATTTCGAGGTCGTCATCAATGCCGAAGAGCTGCCTTGCCCGATCGAGGCTGTGACCAACATCTATCCTGCTGACAACGCTTTGGATATCCCGGCCACCAACCTGACGCTCCTTTGGACGCTCAATGACTACTGCAATGAATGGCGTCTCGTGTTCAGCAGCACCTACTATCCAGAAGACGACACTGCCACTAACCATCCGGCCCTGATCGTGACCGATTGGAGCAGCGACCTGCAACAGTCGTTCAACATCAGCGCTGCTTTGGCAGCCAACGGTGAACAACTGTGGGAGAATACCAACTACTTCTGGCGTATCGAGCAGCGCAGCAACCCGGGTACCGATCATGAGTGCTACACCCAAGGTCCCGTCTTTGGCTTCACCACCAGCTTCGACGTTCCAGCGAACCTGCAGGTCAATGGTGCTCCCAACGTCAATATCTTCGAAACCGAAGAAGACGTGACCCTCACCTGGAGCCGCATCTACGACCGTAACCGTGACAACCGTACCTTCCGTCGCTATCGCATCTACTGGAACGGTGTGCTTTATGATGAGACTACCGATAACAATGTGAATGAGGTTACCTATACTATTCCGAACTCCGAGTTCCACTACAACATGGTGCCTCGTAATCCTGAAGAATTCAACGTGACTGCCGTTTACGATGAAGGCGAAAGCCCGATGTCGAATACCGCTACCGTCCATGTGAGCGGCTACGGCACCATTAGCGGTACTGTGTACGAGCAAGACGAAACCACCCCGATTGGCGGTGTCACCGTCGTTGTCACCGGCACCAACGAATTTGAAGGTGCTGAGGAATACACCTTCACCACCAATGCTGAAGGCTACTATGAAGGCCAAGTCCACGTTGGCACTTACACCAACGCCATGGCTTACATGGATGGCTACCAAGAGATCCAGACCATCCATCCGTTGCCGTTCAACGTCGTCTATCAGCAGACGACCCCGAATGTCGACTTCGTCATGGATGAGACCTTCTACTATCCCGCACACGTCTGCGCCCACACGGTCTACGTTCCTGGCGTAGTTGGCGACACCCTTGTCCAAGTGTGGTGGGAAGGCTGGGCCAGCGATGGCGGCGGCTTCGTCCCCGGTGGTAGCTTTGAGGCTCAGATCGGCGAAGGCACCAGCACCACTGGTTACTTCCCGTTCTACTCCTTATATAATTATGGTGTCCACACGACCCTCTACAAGGCCGAAGAACTGATGGCCGCTGGTGTGACCGGCGCTCCGATGACGAGCTTGAGCTGGTATGCCACCAACAGCATCGACGAGAGCCAGACTGGTATCACCATCTGGATGGCCAATGTGACCGACGCCGAGGTGAGCGCCACCTCGCCTCTCGCCTCTGGCATGACCAAGGTGTACACTGGTTCTCTGAACCAGCCCACTCCTACCGGTTGGGTTGAATTCACCTTCAACGAAGGTACCTTCTCATGGGATGGTCAGAGCAACATCCTCATCCTTTGCCAGCGCAACTGCGGTGACTGGACGAGCTCGATCCAATGGCAAGCCGGCAGCGTTGACTTCAACGCCATGGGTTATGTCTACCAAGATAGCAATCCTTACAACGTTGAGACCACGACCTACGCCCTGTCGCGCAGCATGAACCGCCCGAACATCATCATGAAGGCTGGTGGTCGCGAAGTTGCTGAGGACATGACCCGTGCCCTGCACCACTTTAACATCTATCGTACCGACTGCTACAACGATGGTCCTTACAACAGTGAGAACACCACGTTCTTGGCCTCCGTGTGGCGTCCCGACACTTCTTACTTCGATGTCCACTGGCCTGAAGCTCCTGTTGGTGTCTACAAGTATGGTGTGAGTGCTGTGTATTCTGGCAACCAAGCCGACAACCCGAACAATCCGCGTGTTGACTATCCGTTCGAGGCTCGCGAAAGCGAAATCATGTGGTCTGACGCTTGCGGCCCGTGCATCGACAAGGATATGCAGACCGACATCACTGTCAACGTTGTGTGCAACAGCGCCGACAGCCCGGAGGGTTGTGTTGTGAGCTTCACCAACCTCAACGAAGGTGAACAGTTCAACCACCCGCAGCCGTCCATCACGTTGGATGCCTCTGGCTTCCAAGCCATCACTCCTTTCCGTAAGGGTAACTACCTCGTGACGGTCTATCTGCCTGGTTACGAACTCCTGCAGGTCGAAGAGTCCATCTGGGGCCACAGAGACCTCCGCTATGTGTTGACCGAAATCATCTACGGTGTGAAGAACCTCTATGTGAGCCGCACTGGTTGGGCTATGTGGGATCCTGAGACTTGGGAAGACTTCCCGATTCCGGAAGGTGCCATCGTTGGTCCTAGCATCATCGACTTCGAGACCGGCGACTTCAGCCAATTCGCTTTCGACAACAACGGCACCTATCCGTGGACTGTTGCTCATGAAGGCCAAGACGGTAGCTACTGCATGAAGAGCGGTAACGGTGGTGTTGCCAGCAGCACGTCGACCATCTCCGCCACAGTGAACTACACCATGGACGGCACCATCTCCTTCGACTACAAGTCACAAGGTGAAGGCACGTCTTATGATGTCAGCAAGTTCATGATCGACGGTGTCCAGCAGTTCAGCTATGGCGCTGTCGGTACCTGGAACAACTTCACAACCAGTGTGGCCGCTGGTGAACACACCTTCACCTGGTCATACACGAAGGACAGCAGCGTTAATCCGACTGGCGACTGCTTCTTGGTTGACAACATCAACTTCAACATCGGTGGCAGCCGCGCTGTTGCCGAAGAGCGTCACCTCGAAGGCTACAAGATCATGTGCACCAGCCTCGACGATGAGCCTATCTTCAACCACAATACTCCTGTTGACCAGCCGTTCTGCCAGCTGACCACCGTTGACCCGTGGTCGGGACAGCCCACGCTGATCGAAGGTGAGCGTTACAAGGTGAAGGTTGCTACTATCTACAGCACGGGTCAAAGCCCGTGGAGTGAAGCTGTCATTTGGCAGTATGAACCTTGCGATCACTGGGGACCTGTCGACGAAGTGACTGCCGGCACCATGCCTCAAGGCAACCACATCGAGTGGGTGTTTGACCACGGTCACAACCAGTGGTTTGATCCTAACGATCCTGGTCAAGGTGGCGAAGCCAGCTCGTTCAGCGTGAACTTCGACGAAGGCATGCCTGAAGGCTGGACGACGATTGACGCCAACAACGACAACTACAACTGGGTGCTTGGTTCAGAGATTGGTGGTATCTACCTCGTTGCAGGTGCCAGCCTTGCTGGTTCTGGCCATAACGAGTCTGAGGATATGATCTGCTCTGGTTCGTACAGCAATGTCACCAACCAAGCCATCACTCCTGACAACTACCTTGTTTCGCCTCAGGTGAACCTCGTTGCTGGTTCGACCTTCAGCTTCTGGGCTTGCGGTCAGGATGCCAGCTATGCTGCCGAGCACTTCGGTGTGTTCGTCTCCGACAATGGCACGAGCGACTGGACCATGGTGAACGAGTGGACGATGACCGCCAAGAGCGGTGGCAACGGTGCTATGAGCATCGGCCGCAATGGTGAGACTCGTGTACAAGGCACTTGGCACAACTACACTGTCGACCTGAGCGCCTTCGCCGGTCAGAAGTACATCGCTATCCGTCACTTCAACTGCAACGACCAGTTCATCCTCAATGTCGACGACATCGAACTGACTGCCGGTGCCAAGGGTGGTCAAAACTTTGTCTTGGGCGGTGCTTTCTACACCCAGTATGCTGAAGACGGCGTGATCCTGAACTTCATGGCTCTTGACAATGTCTATCTCAGAAGCTACCTGCTCTATAGCATCAGAAAGGACGGACGCTTCTCGATGACGGCTGAGAGCGAATTCGGTAAGTTCATCCTCACTCCTGCTTACGATATGGACAACTTCATGGAAGTGTTTGAAGACTTCTATCAGAATGCTGAAGCCGACTTCGCACTGCTGAGCAAGATGGACATCACTGAACAATCGAGCGTGTGGAAGAGCAGCGTTGCTGCTATCGATTACCAGTCGATTATGATGGATGTCTTGACCGCCACTTCAAGAACTGAAAATGACCACTGCATCAACTCAATGCCTTTCTGCACTACAGAAATGATTGAGTTCCCGGCTGCTCACGAAGGTGGCGCTACCGCTGATGAAAACGCTAACTTCGGTTGCGTTTCAAGTCAGCCTTATCCGTCATGGTACCATATGAGAATCAACACTGCCGGTCAGTTTGTCATTCACATGGAAGCCCACGATCCTGACAACCCGACTGCCAATAGAGACATTGACTATTGCATCTGGGGTCCGTTCGATGATCCTTACGAGCCTTGCCTGAATGACCTGACTTGCGATAAGATTGTTGACTGCAGCTATTCAACAGCCAGCGTTGAAGATGTTTACTTGGGTTATCCTGTGGAACAACACACTTCTCACCACAACTCATCTCTCGCTGATGGTACCTGCATCAACTATCATGTGCCTCAAGTGGGTGAGTACTACATCCTGATGATTACCAACTTCTCACAACAGCAGTGCAACATCTCCTTCACCAAGACTGAAGGTGAAGGCGAGACCGACTGCGAGATTGTCAACCCGACCAACATCATCGGCTTCTTGATCACTCTCGATGGCGAGTACCTCACCATCGTTGGTCCTGATGAGCGTGAATTCACTCACGACGGTGAATTTGGCGACCACGAGTACTGTGTCCGTCCTATCTATCCTGGTCCGGCCATCCTGTCCGACACCAACTACTACTTCTCGATGGGCTGCCCGGTGTGCGCCAGCACCAATGGTGAAGCGATCTGCGATGCAGGCAATCCTATCTATGCCGAAGTCAACAGCACTGACGACCAAGTCCACCTCTTCTGGGGCGAACAACCCGAGCCTCCGACTCCGGGTGAAGGCACTACCTTCGTGTACGACTTCGAAAACAGCAGCATGGAAGGTCTGACGACCATCGACGCTGACGGTGATGGTTACAACTGGGTGCTTGGCTCCGCCATCGGCGGTGTCTACCTGGCTGCCGGTGCTTCGCTGGCAGGCAGCGGCCACAATGCCTCGAACGACCTGATTTGCTCTGGTTCGTTCAGCAACGCCACTGGCCAAGCTATCACTCCCAACAACTTCTTGGTGTTCCCGCAGAGCAGCATCGTTGCTGGTTCGACCTTCAGCTTCTGGGCTTGCGGTCAGGATGCCAGTTATGTTGCCGAGCACTTCGGTGTCGCCGTCTCCACGACTGGCAACACCAGCGCCACCGACTTCACGACGATTGCTGAGTGGACGATGACTGCCAAGAGTGCCAAGGCTGCCAACGCTGTCCGCGACGGCCGTGCCCAAGGCAACTGGTATCAGTACACTGTTGACCTGAGCGACTATGCTGGCATGGATGTCTACATCGCCATCCGCCACTTCAACTGCACTGACATGTTCATCCTCGACATCGACGACGTTGAACTGAGCATTGCTGCCAAGGGCAACCGCGACGGCATCATCGGCTACAACATCTACCGTTCGACCGACAATGTCGACTATGTCCTGATTGCCACCGTTGACGGTGATGTCACCGAGTACTTCGACGCTCCTGGCGCCGGCACGTACTACTATCAGGTGACCGCCCTCTATGACGGCTGCGAATCCGATCCCGCCATCTCTGGTGAGAACCCGGATCAGAACTACGTCATGGTCGGTGTGACTGGCGTTGGCGAGAACAGCGACAATGTGAACCTCTTCCCGAACCCGACGAAGGGTAATGTGACCATCCAGGCCATGAACATGCACCGCATCACTGTGGTGAGCGTCCTCGGCCAGGTCGTNNCATGGTCCGCGTCTACACCGACGAAGGTGTGACGGTGAAGCGTGTCACTGTGCTGCACTAATCTGATTGGTCCAATGTAGAGACGTGCCATGGCGCGTCTCTACAGACCAACCGATGAAAAAGGAAAGGCAATCCATTCGGGTTGCCTTTCTTTTTATTATTTTTGCGCAAAATTTTAGGATATGACCATCAAGGAAATACAAGACAGCATCGTAGAAGACTTCTCTATGTTCGACGATTGGATGGACCGCTACGCCATGCTGATAGAAATGGGGAAGGAGTGCCCCATCATAGACGACCAATACCGCAACGAGGCACACCTTATCAACGGCTGCCAGTCGCGTGTGTGGCTTCATGCTGAACTTAAGGACGGCAAGGTGTATTACACCGCCGACAGCGATGCGGTCATCACCAAGGGCATCGTCAACCTATTAATAAAGGTGTTCTCGGGCCAGACGCCTGAGGACATTCTCGCCGCCGACCTTTCGTTTTTGGACGAAATCGGTTTGAAAGAGCATTTGAGCCCGACCCGTTCCAATGGCTTGCTCTCGATGCTGAAGCAGATGCTGCTTTACGCCGAGGCGTTTAACGCACAAGCAAACCTATCAAAATAGACAAGCAATGAAAAGACTAACCGTACCAGATGCCATCGTCAGGGGTGTATATCATCCTTGTTAACGGCTATGAGCCGCGAAAGGTCATGGTGGTGAGGTAAGTTAGTACAGGAAATCCATCGGGGAATAATTGGCGAAATCGCTATCCAAGCCCAAATCAGCCTTGGCCTCGTCGGATAACATGCTGATATCCCAAACGGGGTCGAACGTCAGTTCGACCTCGACTTTTTTTACGCCCATGACCGCCTGCACGCGCGTCTTCACCTCGGCAGGCAGGGTCTCTGCCACAGGACAGTTTGGGGCTGTCACCGTCATCACAATCTTTACGTTGCCTTCTTCATCCACATCAATGCCATAGATGAGATGAAGGGTCCAAATATCCACCGGAATCTCAGGGTCGTAAATGGTTTTTAAGACGCTGATGATGGTTTCCTTTAAACTGTTTTTTTCTTCTTCGTTCATTTCTCAAGTAAATCTTTCGCCATACCCAGGAACATCAACGCCACGGCATTGAAATCCATGTTCAAGTCCTTACTCAGGCCGACTTTGTCCTTGAAAATGGCCACGTTGTACCATTGCAGGCACTGGAAGGCACGGTGGAAATAAAGACGTTTCAATTCTGCTTCAGTCGGTTTGTGGCCAACGTAGGCTTCCAAAAGCGACAAGGCCTTGTCGAAGCCCGCGTTGCCGTAGCAAGCGATGTCGTAGAAGGGGTCGTTCATGCCGGCAAACTCCCAGTCGAGCACATACAGCTTGTCGCCGCTGATGACGAGGTTGGTGGGCTGGTAGTCGCAGTGGCAGGGCACTGAAGGCAGTTGGCCAAATGACTTGCGTATCGCCTCCAACTTGGCCCTTAAGTCAAGGTACTCCTGCGGGTGGGTGAATCCCATCTCGCGGCAGTAGTTTTCGTAATTGTCGAGACGGCCAAAGGCATTGTAGTCGTTGAACTTCATGTCGCTGTTATGGATTTTCTTCAGGGCGGCCACCGACATGGCGTTGTAGGAAACCACGTCCGTGGTGCTCATGATGGTGCCTTCCACGTATTCGGCCAGCTTCTCGCCCGAGCGGATTTCCACGTAGGTGGTCACATTGTTAAGGCCCAGGCGGTCGACTTCTTGGATGTTGGCCCATTCTTCGTTGCGGTCGACGAATCTCTCGGCAAACTTACCGGGCACGCGGTAGGTGTATTTTTTACCTTGGCATTCAACGACATAGGTGTAGTTGCTCATGCCACCTTCGAGGCGCATCACGATTTTGGCGTCATGGGCTTGCAGCAGGGCGTTGACCCTGAAAATGATATAGTCTTCAATAGTCATTGTAGTATGTCTTTTTATATGATGATTCCAAACGGTGGGCAAAATTACATTTATTTCCTATAGTTTGTTCAGATTGGGAAAAATATTGTACTTTTGCAGCCGCAAATCGAAAGATTCAACGTAGTTAAAGGGGGATTTAGCTCATCTGGTAGAGCGTCAGGTTCGCAATCTGAAGGTGGCCGGTTCGAGTCCGGTAATCTCCACGGAAACAATAAGAAAGCCGCTGAAGAGCGGCTTTTTCTTTATTGTGCAGTCTGACACAGCACCATCACGTTTTCGTTGTTCAGCCTCACCTTCAACCAGCGTTCGATGCGGTCTTTCTGGTCGTCGTTTAGGGGTTCTGTGCTGGTGACGAAAGCCACAATTTGTTCGGTTTCGCCTTCTCCTTCGATGGCAACAGATGAACCACGACTCAGGCTCAGGCTCGTGATGTTGGCGTATTGGGCAAACAGCTCCTTCGATACGGCTTCGACAGGCAATTCATTCTCCTTGTAGGTGTTGAGCGCATCATTCAACTTGGTGATGCTGTCGTTCAACCGGCTGATTTGCTTGTCAGTTTGTTCGTAAATGCCTTTCACGATTTCCACTTCCGAGAACTCCTGGCGCATGCTGGTGGCATCTTCGTGGAAGACGATTTGGCTGCGCGTGATGCCGTATTCCTCGGCGCTTCTATAGATTTGTTGTTTGGCTTCTTTAGTCAGCGTTTCGCCGGCGAGGAACAGCTCCAGCTTCGGCGATTTGCGCGAATAGGTAGTTTTGTAGTCATAGATGAAGCATTTACCGAGGTTTTTGTTTTCGGTCACCACTCTTTCAGCATGGATCTTGAAGTTGTTCTCCTTGATGACGCTGACGGCGGAAATGATGCTGGGCACGATGACGATTAGCAGGATGAGATACAAGACGCTTTTGGGCATGCGACGGCGTAGTTCGTCGGTGTCCACCAAGGGGAAGCTGAAGTATTTTACCGCGATGAAGGTGGCCAGGGCAATGAAGATGCTGTTGATAGTGAACAGGTAAAGCGCGCCGGAAACGTATGCCCAATTCCATATTGAGATACCATAACCTACGGTGCAGAGCGGTGGCATGAGGGCGGTGGCAATGGCGGCGCCTGCGATGACGTTGCCTTTGTCCTTGCGCGAGGTCTCGATGATGCCCGCAAAACCACCAAACAAGGCGATCAAGACATCATATATCGTGGGTTTGGTCCTTGCTAAAAGTTCTGATGGATTGGCCAGACTCAAAGGGCTGAGGAGGAAGAAGAGCGTGGAAGCCAGAATGCTGATGGTCACCATCACGACAAAGTTCTTCAATGAGTTTTTGACCAGGTGGTTGTCCTCGGTGCCGAGACCCAAGCCAAAGCCCAAGATAGGTCCCATCACGGGGGAAATCAACATCGCGCCAATGATGACGGGGATGGAGTTGACGTTGAGGCCCACCGAGGCAATGATGATGGCGCAGGCCAGGATGAAGACGTTGGTGCCACGGAAGGCGATGTTTTTCCGGATGGAAGCACTGGCGTTTTCGTAGTCGATTTCGTCAGAGATGTGGATGAGGGATTTGAGGTATATAAGGACGTTACGGAAAAAGTTTTTCATGGTCTGTAATTATAGTTTGGTGAGTTAATGAGAGATTTTAATGCAAAGAACTGCAAAAAACTTGAATTGCGCAAGAGTCAACGATGGAAAAAGCTTTTGAAGGCGATTAACATGGGAAAGATTTCGACTCGGCCCAAGAGCATGATCACCATGGCGGCCACCTTCTGGAACCCCATCATCCCGTCATAGTTGCCCATCGATCCGACATCTCCGAAACCAGGGCCGACACTGCCTATGCAGGCAATGGAAGCCGTGAGCGAGGTCTTGAAGTCCATGCTGACAGCAAAGATAAGGGTGCCTATGACGATGATAATAAGATAGGCGCTCATGAAGGCCAAGACAGAGGTGACCTCTTCTTCTGTCATCGTCTGCTCGTCCACTTTGATGCGGTTGACGTTTTTGACCCCGATAAGCGATGACACCATGCCTCTCAGACTTTTGACAACGATCACGAAACGGTCCATTTTCATGCCGCCCGAGGTGGAGCCTGAACAGCCGCAGACCAAGGAACACAGCAAGAGGATTCCCATGCTGCCCGTTGGCCAAAGGTTAGTGTCGGCGGTGGCAAAACCAGTCGTTGTCGCAAGTGAACAAACCTGGAAGGCGGCCAAACGCAAGGCTTTCGGGAATGAGGTGCAATAGCCGGTGAAGTAGAGGTTGGCAGTGACGGCGAGTATGGCTATCGCAACGGAGGAAAGGAACCATCGGATGACTTGCGTATTGAACAGATTCTTATGCGTTCGCTTGTCGGGCCAGATGGTAGAGAACAAGAGGCTGAAGTTGGTGGCACCCATCAGCATGGCTGCGATGAGGATGATTTCCACTGCGACATTGTCGTAGAAGCCAACGCTGGTGTTTTTGATGCTGAAACCACAAGTGCTACAGGCCGACATGCCTGTGGTGATAGCGTCAAACCAAGGCATCTTGGTGAGTCTCAATGCGATGGTTGATGCTGCCATGATGACGATATAGACCGTGAGCATCCTGTAGACAAAGGACCTCTTGCGTCCGCCATAATGGACCTTGGCAAGGTACGACAGCTCGGCACTGGCCAAAACGGCGTGGCGGTCATGTTGCGCTGAGATAACCAATGAGACGAGCGTGACGATGCCGATGCCTCCAATCCAGGATGTGGCGATACGCCAGAACTGCAAACCTTTGGGCAAGGCTTCAATGTTGTTTAGGATGGAGGCACCTGTTGTTGTAAAACCGGAAACGCTCTCAAACAAGGCGTCGATTACCGTGAACTCACAGCCAAATATCAGAAAGGGAATAGCACCAAAGAGGCAAGCCGCTATCCAACAACTCGTAACGATACAGTAACCATCTTCAACACTCAAGTTCTCTTGTGGCTTGGTGCTGATGATGGCGAAAACACCGCAAAGTGTGGCTGTCATCGCTGAAAAAATTAGAGGGTCAAAACTGCTGTCAATGTCATTTAGGTAGGCGATGAATGCAGACAAGTACATCATTAGGGAGATACCTATCAGGGAGAATCCGACATGGCGTAGGGTAATATTCCATTTCTTCATTTGCTGTCGATTTTGAAAACATGGGCAAAAATATTTTCGCGTTTTTTATGAGTCAATACAATAATATTTATCTTTGAATTGATAAAATCAATAAAGAGATGACTTTGCAACAGTTGGAATACATCATCGCCGTGGAGCAACACGGCTATTTCGTCAATGCTGCCGATGCCTGCGGTGTGACGCAATCGACACTGAGCCTGATGATTAAGAAGTTGGAAGAGGAGTTGGATGTTAAGATTTTTAACCGCGACACGCATCCTGTCACAGTCACGGAAATGGGCCGAAAGGTGATTGACGAGGCTAAAATAGCCATTTATCACACTAAGCAGTTGGTGGAAATGACGCGCTCGGCGAAGGAACAGGCCTCAGGCAACCTTAGCATTGCTTTGACGACTACTGTGGCTCCTGTGATTATGCCTGGTCTGTTCCATTATATGCGAACTAAACATCCAGCGATTCAACTCCGAGTGGAAGAGATGATAACTGCAACAATTATCAATAAGGTGAAAAAAGCCGAAATCGACATGGGTATTTTGACTTATCCTGTCAATGACCCTGATTTGTTGGAAATCCCGCTATATCACGAGCGTTTTTTTGCCTATGTCTCGCCTAAAGATGATTTGTATAAAGAGGACAGCATCGAACGTACTCAAATGTCGAAATACAAGGTGTGGACGATGAAAGATGGCGTGAGGCTGTTCGACCGTTCAAAGGTGCGATCAGAGGAGGAAATCAAATACGATAAGTTGTATGAAGGTGGTAGGGTGGGTATATTGATCCAGATTACTGATGAAAATGGAGGCATTACTGTAGTACCCGAGTCGCATTTGCATTTGATGCCTGAGACGGTCAAAGACCGCATCAAACCGATTATCAACCCTGTGCCTCAGCGAACGATAGGCTTGGCATTCAGGAAGGACTATGTGCACGAACGCATGATGAACATTGTCGTCAAGGCCATCAAGACGATTGTGCCATCGGAGTTCCTCGACGGCGTGATACGTGTGGATTATTTGAGACTATAAGACTGCGGAAACCACCTCAGCGATTTGTTCCAGCCATTCCTTGTCGACGGGGTCAAATGTAGCTAGTTTCTCGCTGTCGATGTCCAGCACGCCAATGACTTCATCACCTTTATATAAAGGTACTACGATTTCGCTCCGCGACTCGCTGCTGCAAACGATGTGACCAGGGAATTGCTCTACGTCTTCGACCACAAAGGTCTTGCGTTCTTTCCAAGAGGTGCCGCAAACGCCTTTGCCGAAGCCGATACGTGTGCAGGCCACGGGACCTTGGAATGGTCCGAGCACCAACTGTTCGCCGATGACACGATAGAAGCCCGTCCACCAAAAATGGAAAGCCTCTTGAATCAATGCGGCCACATTGGCCATATTGGCGACGGGGTCGGTCTCGTCTTTCACCATCGCCTTGACTTGTGCGAGAAGGAGTTTATAAGTTTCGTTTTTGTCCATTTTTTTTCAATCTTGTTTCTGCAAAAGTAGTAAAAAATGGGATTCCCTTCGGGAATGGAATTTCTTTCTATGTTCTATCCGCGGCGGCTTGAGGTGCTTACTGAATTTAGGTTATTCATGCCGCCGCTGTTCTAAACACGCTTCAACTCCATTCCCCGAAGGGGAATCTATATCTTATGTTTTGAATTTTAATTTTTGTATCTTTGCGCTCCGTTTAAAAAGCTCGAAAAATGAAGAAAGATATTCCCGTATTGCTGCTCACTGGCTATCTCGGTAGCGGCAAGACCACTTTGGTCAACAAGATATTGAACAACCGCAAGGGCATCAAGTTCGCCGTGATTGTCAACGACATAGGCGAAGTGAACATCGATGCCGACCTGATTGAAAAAGGCGGCGTGGTAGGGCAGAAGGACGACAGCCTGGTTGCCTTGCAGAACGGTTGCATCTGCTGCACATTGAAAATGGACCTGATTCAACAGCTGCACGACATCATCGTCATGCAGAAGTTCGATTATATTGTCATCGAGGCCAGCGGCATTTGTGAACCGGAACCGATTGCCCAGACGATTTGTTCCTTCCCCAACATGGCATGGCAACTCACCAAGGACGGTTTGCCTATTTTGGATTGCATTGTGACCGTCGTTGACGCATTGCGTATGCAGAGCGAGTTCGGCTGTGGCGACGACCTGATGAAGAAAAATCTGGCCGAGGACGATTTGGAAAGCCTTGTCATCCAGCAGATTGAGTTCTGTAACATCATCTTGCTCAACAAGGCTTCGGAAGTCACGCCCGAGGAACTGGGTCGCGTGAAAAGTATCATTCGTGCCTTACAGCCCACCGCCGAAATCATCCCCTGCGACTACGGCGAGGTGGATTTCGACAAGATTCTCAACACCCACATGTTTGACTTCGACAAGGTGGCCACTTCCGCCACGTGGATTAAGGAGGTGGAAGGTGCTGTCGTTGAAGACGATGACGACGACGAGGATCATCACCATCATCACGACGACGACCACGACGAGGAGGAACACGAACATCATCACCATCATCATGACCATGACGACGATGATGACGAGGAAGAAGAGCAAGGCCACCATCACCACCATCATCACCACGACCACGAGGGTGGCGAGGTGGAGGAATACGGCATCGGCACCTTTGTGTACTACCGTCGCCAGCCGTTCAACATGGCGCGTTTCGATGAGTTTGTGGCCCGCAAGTTGCCGAAGAATGTCATCCGTGTGAAGGGCATCTGCTACTTCAAGAACGAATACGACAACTGCTACATCTTCGAGCAGGCGGGCAAGCAGGTACAACTCCGTGATGCCGGTCAGTGGTTCGCCACCATGCCTGCCGATGAGTTGGAGGCCTTCATGGACCGTGAGCCCACCCTCCGCCGTGACTGGGACGACACCTATGGCGACCGCATGCAGAAGCTCGTTTTCATTGGGCAGCACATGGACAAGGAAGCCTTGACTCGCGATTTGGATGCTTGCTTGACGAGGTGATTGCAAAAATGTTCCCAAATTTGCGAGCGCGTCCAAATTCTGCATTTTATCGGAGTATAATTCCATAAAAATTGCATTTTATCGGAATATAATTCCAATAATTTTGCATTTTATCGGAATATTTGTCTATTTTTGCGGCGATAAAACCGAGTAATTATGATAGATGAAAGAATTATCATTCAAGTGCTTGCAGAGCAGAAAGAGGAGATTGATACCTATAAAGTACAACAATGGGTTGCTCGAAGTGAAGAGGCCTTGTTTGAATTTGAAAGCAATTTGGCCCAGGTAGTCATAGGTGTGCGCCGCAGTGGGAAATCCACGCTTTGTCTCAAAGTATTGAAAGAACATAAAGTCAAATATGCATTCGCTAACCTTGACGATGATCGGCTTGCTGGTATGCAGACGGAGGATCTCAACACTTTGCTTTCATGCCTCTATCAACTCTATGGTACTAACGTTCCTTATATCTTCCTCGATGAGATTCAGAATGTTGAGGGATGGCATCTGTTTGTCAATCGGCTGTTGCGTAGTGGTGTTCATGTCTTTGTGACAGGCAGCAATGCGAAGTTGCTTAGTGGAGAATTGGCAACGCATTTGACGGGACGCTACAACGAAATACATTTGTATCCTTTTTCCTTCTCGGAATATTGTGCCTTCCATAGGATTGACAAATCCTCTATAACCACAAAAGCCGATGCTGAACGCAAACAGGCATTTATGGAATACATCAACACGGGCGGATTTCCCGAGATGCAGACCATGCGCAATAAACGGGGTTATGTGCAGAGCCTGTTGGATGCTGTGTTGCAAAAAGATATACAACAGCGTTTCAAGATACGCAATATTGACGCACTGAAGAAAACAGCTTATCATCTCATAAGCAACGCTTGTCAAACGGTTAATTATGAGGAGCTCTCGAATTTGTTGGGCGTGTCGGACAAAACGGTCAGGAAATATGTGGATTATCTGCAACAAGCATTTTTGATACAATTGTTACCGAAGTTTTCCTACAAAAGTAGGGAGCGAATAAAGGGTGAGAAAGCCTATGTTGTGGATACGGGTCTTGAAAACAACAGGAACTACTCAATGGTAGGCGACAACGTTGGATGGCGGTTGGAGAATGTGGTTTATATAGAATTATTGCGCCGTTGTTCAAGGGATTTTCTTGATGTATATTATTACAAGCCTTCTTCCAGGTCAAAGGAGGTGGATTTCGTTGTTTGCAACCAAAATCGACCCGAAGCGTTGGTACAAGTGGCATACGATATAGAAAAAGAAAAGGCTTTTAACCGCGAGATTTCAGCCTTGCTGAAAGCATCTGAAGACTTGCATTGTGACAATCTTACCCTGATTTCGTTTTCACCTTCACGGACGATTGAAATCAATGGCGCAAAAATTCAAATTATTTCCGCAATAGATTGGCTATTGCAATAGTATTGCAAAATTCCTTATCTTTGACCCTTCAAAACGGCAAATTTTATGGAACATATCATACAAACCGTTTACGATTGGGTGTGGAGCCCCGCTCTTGTGGCGATATGCCTGCTGGCGGGACTATATTTTTCCATCGGCACACGCTTCGTACAAGTACGCCGCTTCCGCGAGATGGCGCGGCTGCTCTTTTCAACGGATAAGACGCAAAAAACAGGCATCACCTCATTTCAAGCGTTTGCGATGGCCCTTTCGGGACGTGTGGGTACAGGTAACATCGTTGGTGTGGCCACGGCCATCGGCTTCGGCGGTCCGGGTGCCATAGTTTGGATGTGGATTATCGCTTTCTTCGGTGCAGGCAGCGCTTTTGTGGAAGCCACCCTTGCACAAGTCTTTAAGGAAGACCACAATGGGCAGTTTCGGGGTGGTCCCGCCTATTACATAGAAAACGGTTTGCGCTTACCGTTCTTCGGTGTGTTTTTTGCCGTGCTGGCAGCCTTGGCTTGCGGCGTTTTCCTGCCGCCTGTGCAATGCAATGGCATTGCTCTCTCGTGTTCGCGCGCATTCGGTGTGGATACTTGGGTGATAGGTGTTGTGGTAGCAATGCTTATCGCATTGGTTATCATTGGCGGTGTCAAACGCATTGCCAACGTGGCTCAGATTGTAGCTCCCGTCATGGCGTTGATTTATGTCCTTTTGTCAATAGTGGTGCTTGTGATCAACTATAAAATCGTCCCCGATGTGTTTCTTCAGATGTTGCGCGGTGCCGTGGGTCTCAACGAGGTGGGAGGCGCGTTGATAGGTAGTACCATAGCATGGGGCGTCAAGCGTGGCATCTATAGCAATGAAGCTGGCCAAGGTACTGGACCTATCGTGGCGGCGGCTGCCAAAGTGAGTCATCCGGTAAAACAGGGACTTGTTCAAGCGTTTTCAGTGTATATCGACACCCTTCTCGTCTGCACCGCCACAGCCATGATGATTCTGGCTTGCCGCACATACAACATCGTTGACACCGTTGAGCAGACCCCGTCGGGTGCAGTGGTTACTTATCTGCAACAAAACCCTAACGCGCCTGAAGGCGAGCCAGGGGTGTTCTATACCACAGGAGCCCTTGGGACGGTGGTGGGTCAACGGACGGGTGATATGATTATCTCCATCGCTTTGTTCTTCTTTGCCTTCACAACCATAATGGCATATTACTATTATGCCGAAACCAATCTGGTGTACCTATTCAATCGTTGGAGGCGACGCATCTTCAAGAAACACCCGGAAAGGCTTGACGAATTGGAGCGGGCAGACTTACATTTCGGTGACGACCGAGGTGAGATAATCGTGATATGGATACTGAGAATAGGCACCATTTCCGCAGTATTACTTGGTTCGCTGGTAGGTAGCGGTTTGGTGTGGACCTTAGGCGACATCGGCGTAGGTGCGATGGCATGGATTAACATCATCGCAATCCTGTTGCTGTCTCGAAAGGCTTTCAAGGCCTTACGGTCTTATGAGCGACAAAAGAAAGCAGGCAAAGAACCCGTTTTCGACCCGAAAGAAATCGGCATCAAGGATGGTGCGGATTTCTGGGAGTCGCGTTAGGCTTTGCCTTCCCTGCGTTATTTCTTCTTTCCGAAGAGCGAATTGATAGCCGTTAAGGCCCAGTCGCTCAACTTATCCATGCCAAAGCCCAGCAGGTTCGTGGGAGTGTAAAAGTCCTTGCATTGGGTGAAGGCATCCGTGACGTCCTCTTCCTTATCCTTGACGCGTGTTTCCGCATTCCAGATGGCGATATCGAGGCCTTCCATCGTTTCCAGACCTTCGGGCTTCGCCTCTTTTTGGAAGAAGATATCAGTGTACATGCTGATGAAGTTACTCTTGAAGAGTTTCTTACGCAGCAGGATGAGTACCACTATGGTTAGCAGCAGCACACCCGACATGATGAAGGCGGCCTGCGCATAGTTGCCCATCAACTCGCCGAGCCATAGGACAACCGCAACGGACAGGGTCGTCACAAAAACACCGGCGATGATAAAGATAAGCAGAAGGCCGGCAATGGCTGAAGTGCCTTGCGAGAGGCCCTTCACCGAACGCAGCTTCACGTTGTCGATCTGCGCGTTGACGTAGCCTGTGGTTTTGCGTGCCAGCCTGTCGACGGGAGCCGTAAACTTTTTATTCTTCTGATTCTTCGACATTTTCGTCATCTTCTTTCTTCAGGTTCGATAATTTCTCCTTTACACTGTCGATGTAGTCTTCCGTCGTCTTTTTCATTTTCTTACGGGTTTTTTCACCCTTGTCGGGAGCAAAGAGGATTCCCAGCACGGCACCAACTGCGGCACCAGCTAACAATGCGAAAACAGTACGTGATTTCATGGCGTTAAGTGTTTAAGAGGTTAATAATTCTGTGTGATTGTTTGAACAATTGTTTGGCAAAGATATAAAAAAGATATGCGAAATAAAGCTGTTTTTGCGCAGAAAGGTTTTTTTTAACTTTTGTTCAAGAAAAAATATGAATTTCAATGCTAAATTTACTATTTTTGTGCCACTTTTAATTCAACTAATGTTTCACAATCAAAAATTCAAACAAATGAAAAAAGTAACATTTCTGTTTGCCATCCTGCTTGTCGGTGGCATGATGCTCACGGGTTGCAAGAAAGATAACCCCAACGCCAAAGGTCTGTATTCCTACACGACTCAACAAAACATCAATAGTGCAACTGATGACATTTCAGCACTGCTTCCATTCATTGGACCAAAAGTCAATGCCGGTATGGTTGAGATGACTAAGGCAGAAGCCCAGGCAGATTGGGATGCATTCTATAAATCAATTGCAAACGTCTATGTTGAAGTGAATGGAGCCAACAGCTATTACACTGTCATGTTGAATCGTGTGGAATCCCAAGGCGATTCTTATGTTGCTGTAGAGAATATCGGTAAAAAGACGTGGGGCCATGCTCCTGCTAAATAAAGCTTAACATGCTATCGTATGAAAATCCGCTCCAGTGTGGGGCGGATTTTTTATTTGATGGCCTGCATCTCGCGGAGTAACTCCAGCGCCTGTGTCACCGTTTCGACCTCTTTGACAGTGAGCTGAAGTTTGTTGTTGACCTCTTTCACGGCGGTGCGCTTCGGATGGCTCATGATGTACTGCATGATTTGTTGGAAGGTAGCAGTCTCAAAGTACTTCGATTCTGGGTTGCTGACGAAATAGGCCGTCATATTATGGTGGCGCAACACGATTTTCTCGAATCCCAAATCCTTGGCAATCCAGCGGAGGCGGACGGTGTTGAGCAAGTCGTTGACTTGCTTCGGGATGGGGCCAAAGCGGTCGATGAGGTGGTCGGTGAACTTCATCAGACTCTCCTCGGTCTTGGTACGGTCGAGTTCGCTGTAAAGGCTGACACGTTCCTGTGTAGAGTTGATGTAATCAGCGGGGAAACGCACCTCCATGTCGGTCTCGATGGCGCAATCCGCAACATAGGCTTTTTCTTCTTCCTTGTCAAAAATATCCTGAAATTCAGTCTCTTTCAGTTCGAGAATGGCTTCGTCAAGAATCTTGTGGTAGGTCTCAAAACCGATGTCGTTGATAAAACCGCTCTGTTCGGCACCAAGAATATTGCCCGCGCCACGGATGTCGAGGTCGCGCATGGCGATGTTGATGCCTTCGCCAAGGTCGGAGAATTCCTCCAAGGCACGGAGACGTTTCTGGGCCTCTTGGGTGAGAGTGTTGAGCGGTGGTGTCAACAGGTAACAGAAGGCTTTCTTGTTGGAACGTCCCACACGTCCGCGCAACTGGTGCAGGTCACTGAGGCCATAACGGTGTGCATCGTTGATAATAATGGTGTTGGCGTTGGGAATGTCGAGACCAGACTCAACGATGGTGGTGCAGAGCAGCACGTCATAGTCGCCGTTGATGAAATCGAGCATGATTTTCTCCAGCTTGGCACCTTCCATCTGTCCGTGGGCCACGGCGATGCGCACACCTGGCACGTATTTCAGGATGAAATCATGCACATCCATGATGTTTTGGATGCGATTGTGGATGAAGAACACCTGTCCGTTGCGGGCGAGTTCAAATTGGATGGCGTCGCGGATGAGTTCGCCGTCGAAGCCACGTAACTCGGTCTGCACGGGATAGCGGTTGGGCGGTGGCGTGGTGATGACGCTGAGGTCACGGGCACCCATCATGGAGAACTGCAAGGTTCTCGGGATAGGTGTGGCTGTCAATGTCAACGTGTCGACATTGGCTTTCATCTCTTTCAGTTTCTCCTTCACGGCTACGCCGAATTTCTGTTCCTCGTCAATGACAAGCAGCCCCAAATCCTTGAATTTCACATCCTTTCCAGTGAGTCGGTGTGTGCCGATGATGATGTCGATTTCGCCTTTCTCGAGTTTTTTTAGAATTTCAGTTTGTTGCTTGGTCGTCTTGAAGCGGTTGAGGTATTCTATGTTGACGGGAAAGCCGTTGAAGCGTTCGGTGAAGGTGTGGTAGTGCTGCAGGGCCAATACGGTTGTCGGCACGAGAACCGCCACTTGTTTCGAGTCGCAGCAGGCCTTGAAGGCGGCGCGCATGGCCACTTCGGTCTTGCCGAAGCCCACGTCGCCGCACACGAGGCGGTCCATGGGGTTCTCGCTCTCCATGTCGCGTTTCACGTCGTTGGTGGCTTTCAGCTGGTCGGGGGTGTCCTCATAGATGAATGATGCCTCCAACTCGTTTTGCAGGTAATTGTCGGGCGAGAACTTGAAGCCAGGCGTGCGCTTGCGCTCGGCATAGAGCTTGATGAGTTCGCGGGCGATGTCCTTGACCTTGCTCTTGGTCTTGTTCTTCAGTCGGTTCCATGCGCCGCTACCGAGGGTGCTTAAATGTGGTTCTGTTCCGTCCTTACTGCTGTATTTGGCGATGCGGTGCAGCGAGTGGATGCTCACATAAAGCAGGTCTCCATTGTTGTAAATCAATCGGATGGCCTCTTGTGGCTTGCCGTTGTTTTCGATGGTCTCCAAGCCGTCGAAGCGGCCGATGCCGTGGTCGATGTGGGTGACATAATCGCCAGGTTTCAGCTCGTAAAGGTCCTTCAGTGTGATGGCTTGCTTGGTGGAGAAGTTGTCGCGGAGGTGGAAGCGATGGTAACGTTCGAAAATCTGGTGGTCGGTGTAGCAGCACACCTTTAAATCCTCGTCAATGAAACCGCCATGGATGGCAATGGTCTCGGTCTCGAAGTCACGATGCAACTCGTCGTTATGGTTGATGTCGTTCAGAATGGCCTGAATGCGTGAAAGTTGCTTGCTGCTTTCCGAAAAGACGATGACGCGATAGCCTTCTTCTTTATGCGCAGCGATGTCGTCAATCAAAAGGTTGAAGTTCTTGCTGAAAATCGGTTGTGGCTTGGTATGGAATTGGACTGTTGTCAGTTGCCGCTTTGCGTCATTGCGAGGAGGAACGACGAAGCAATCTAGAGAATCAGTTATCAACTGGCTGGTAGAGCCAAACTCCACGGTGCGGCGTTGCTTCAAGCATTCCATCAATTCATCTGACTTGCTGAACAACAACCCAGGCTTCAAAACCTTCACCTCCTCATCCTGTTCCTGCATCTTCTCGAAAGCCTCCACGGCGCGGTCGTATTCCTTGTCGACTTGTGTGGCAAAAAACGGCATGTCGGTGAGCCACACGGTAGTGGTGTCAGGCAGGTATTGCAAAATGGCCTCGCGGTCCTCGATGAAGGCGCGTTCCTGCATGTTGGGAAGCAACACGATTTGTTTCAATTGTTCGATAGAGAGTTGGTCTGCGATATTGAAGCTACGGATGCTCTCGACTTCGTCGCCGAAAAACTCAATACGGTAGGGGTAGTCGTTGGCGAAGGAAAACACGTCGACCAATCCGCCGCGGATGGCAAACTGACCTGGCTCCACCACGAAATCGACGCTCTCAAACTCGTATTCATAGAGCATATCGGTGAGAAAGTCGAGGTTGATTTTGTCGCCCACCTTGATTTTGAAGGTGTTCTTGGCCAAAAGTTTACGGGTGAAGACCTTTTCGCTCAACGCCTCGGGGTAGCTGACAATTAAAGTCTTGCGATCAGAGGTGGAGACGCGTTGCAGCACCTCGGTGCGGGAGAGGATATAAGTGTTGTCGGGCTTCTCGGGTTCGTAGGGACGCTTGTAGGAAGTGGGGTAGAAAAGCACCTGTTTTTTGCTATAGTCCATGCCGCGTTCGCCGAGCAGACTTTCAAGGTCGTTGTAAAAATAGGCGGCGTCTTCCTTGTCGGCGCAGACAATGAGGTGTTGACCGCCCATTTGGCGGAAGGTTTCCTCCACGATGAAAGCCTTCGACGAGGCTGTCAAGTTGGAACAAAGCAAATGCCCACCATCGCGCAAAGTCTTGACTATCGCGTCGATGTGGGCATCATTTTTATAGATTTGTTGTGAAATGCTTGCCACAGTGGTAAAATATTGTGGCGCAAAGATACAAATTATTCCACAACAATTTTCTGTGTCTTCACGCCGTCAGCGGTGATGAGACTCAGGACATACACGCCTGATACCATCCCCGTTGTAGAAACGCAATGCTTTGCGTCTCCTTGATAAATCATGCGTCCCGTCATATCCACAATTTGCAGCATTGCGGCTCCTGAGACTGTCGAAGGAACGCTGACGATAATATTGCTGTTAGCATCGATAAACGCGAAAGCCTCGTTGTCACCCATTGCGTTATCATCTCTGGAAAACACTAGCTTAAACCTTGAAGGATAGTCAGAACATTTGGCCTCAAAGGTATAGCTCGGCGTAACCAAAAGGTCAATATCGTTACCCGTGAGGTTGTCGATGAGATGGAGGTAGTCCAAGTCAAAGTTGCTGGCTTCAAGGGTCAGCGTGTAGGTGCCGTCTTTGCTGGCCAAGAAACTGACAGGCATCTCGGTTGCACCATTGGTGTAGGCCACAGCAAAGTCTTGTCCACCCTGCCAGAGACTGATTTGCGAGTGCTTGTCATTCAGGTTGATTTTTTCCATGCCGATACCATCATTGAGACGCACGCGGGCGCGGTCGACGTTGGCACGGCCTTGAGTGACGACCAAGTCGAAGGATTCGTCTGGGTTTGTTGGTGTGGTTTGTACTGCTTTTGAGAAAGTGACTTGATAGCTGTTCTCTTCTGTGGCTTTCACAAAGATGCCTTCGCAGGGGGAGACTTCTCTGCCGTTGGATGCCAAAGTAACGATATTGTTGTTGCCGATGATGTAATAATCTGTGTTGACCGTTGCGTTGCAAACAAAAGGATTGCCCACGAGGTTGAAACCATTCAATTCCGAAGCTTCATGGCTCAAGTCGATGGTTACATCGGTGTTGCTCGGCAGCAGTGTGCCAGCAAATTCCAGCGTGGTGCCGTTTGTTTCGCCGTTGGCATAAAGATAGCCTGTCTTGTGCTCAATGTTGAAGGCTTGGGCCTCGTAGTTCTTCCAAAGGTGTGTCGGCTCGTCGTAATAGTACAAGTCGTATGTGTTTGCTTCATCAGTGCCGTTGAGGAAACCATTGCTTTTGAGAGGCTCAAAGTTTTCCAAAATGGGTGAGGCAATGAAGTTCCAACCATTGTCGTCAGCAGTGTAAGGCTCAATGACTTTTTTCACCGTAGCTTGCACATCTTCTGAATTGTGGATGAGTTGGGCGCTGTTTTCGAGGATGAGGTTGTCAGGGTTGGCATTGCTAAGTGTTCCACTCACGCTGAGAGTGCTGCCTCTGGTGACGGTCATTTTGTCATCGGCATTCATCTCCAGAGAGTTGAGCGATGCTGTCCCCAAAGCGAGGCCGGCCATGTTGGAAGCCTCTGACTCACCTCCATAGTAGTTGGTCTTCACGGTGTATTGGTGGGCAGCATCATTGTCTGGATTATTGTGTGTATAAGACGTGCCAATGACAGCTTCCGTATTGAGTTGTGTCTCTCCATCGTAGATGTTGTAGGTGTAGGTGCCATCTGTGAAGTAAGTGCGGAACAGCCAGGAAATGTTATCACTTGTTGCATAATTGTTGGACAAATTATCTAATGAAGACGACATGTATTTTGCGTCAATAACGTCATCGTTTTCGTAATCACCGCTTAGTGCTGGGTAGCTGACATTCTCATCGTTATTATAAAACACAATCCAAAGGTCTTTAGAGCAGTCAATGGCTAAAGGATTGTTGAAATTGAAATCAATCCATTCGAAATTCTGGCTTGACTTGGTAAAATCTTGGTGGTAGATTTTGTCGGCTTCCGTCAAGTCGCCGTTATATATGTATAAAGAATAGCCGGATGCATAATAGAAACAAGCCGAAATCTTCTCAATTTCCATTCCGATAAGCTTGGAAAGAATGCCTACAGGGTATCTTTGCGCCCAATAAGTGCTTTGCAAATTGCTTCCCCAAATATACCCTGAAGGATCCGTTCCATAGTGTAATTCCGTGGAGAAATTGTTTTCGTATCTAGTCCAACTGAGAGTGGCATCATTGCCAGAGTAGGTGACTGTCAGGTTGGAGGGCGCGAGATTGCGATAAAGATAGTATTTTGTTACAAAATTGGAGGGGTTTGATTTCGTTTCGCCATTCACTGCTCTAACATAATACTCGTAATAGGTGCCAGAAACGACAAGGTTGTCTGTATAACTGTTTTCGGTGACGTTGGTGGCAATTTGAACATTATTTCTATAGACATCGTAAGAGTCTGCTTCGCTGATGACGTTCCAAGTTAGGTTGATACATCCTTCTGCTGTCTCCACAGAAAGTGTAGGAGCCACTAAAGTGCTAATAGGTTCAATACCGAATATGGCAGATTGACCTACGGTATAAACGCCATTGCCGGCTCCGATTCCTCCTGTGCCAGGTTCCATGTCGTCAATAGCATAAAAGCCGTCACAATAGCCACTCCAGCCCCAATTGAAATGGAAGTTGTCTTCACTGTCGTAGCCATCGCAAACAAAAGAGTGTCCACCATTGCCTCCAGCATCGCTACCACGGTATTGTAAGGGTCTTCCATCATTCAGTTCGTTTTTCAACATGGTGAACCACTCCGCATCAGAATAATTCTCTTTTTGTTCATAGTGCATGCAAGTAGCATAACTGAAATAGGTTTGAAGTGCATACATGACGTCGTATGTGCTAGCAGAGCTACCACCAGCTGAGGAAATCCCATAATCCATTTCGACTGAAACGCCGCAATGGTACATAAGAGTGGCAACAGATGTCTCTTGTGTGGTATTGCTTGTGCTGCTGTATGTGTTGATCATGTTTTCCCAATCGTAGGTGGTTGCACTAAAATCAGCACTCAAGGTCTGTCCGTTCCATGTGTAGGAGTGAGAACCTGTACCTGTGGCGGGATACTCCCAATATTTCATGACTTGTGCCATAGCTGTGGCTACACAACCAGTCACCGTTCTTTGGCTACCTTTTATTGGACATAGCTTATTGAAAGGATCTCCTTGATCCCATTTTGTTTTAACCAATGCGTCCACAATGGGTGTCGTTCCGGAAACTCCAGCCTTCCCATTATGTAAGTCTTGCCAAACTTGTTTGATGTCGGCGGTTGATTTGATTCCGCGTGCGATGGCCTGCTCTATTTGGTCGTTATATCCCTGCAGCCAACCGCGAACATTTTCAGGCATATCTTCGGTTATGAAATTTCCTGTTAGCGAATATCCCAAAATGGGCTTTACACAGTCGTCCGCTGCCATTACCACAAAACCTTGCTCGGCAGTGAAAATATAAAGGTTCGAAAAACCAGCGGCTTTCGAAAGGTCAGTGAGTTGTGCGGCCTTAGCACCGTTGTTGCTCAAAAAAGTAGCGGCCACCTTGCGTGCCGTTTCGGGAGTCACGCGCTCGGCCATCATGGGCGTTGCCACCATCAGCACCAATGCCAAAATCAAAATAAATCTTTTCATATTCAGTAATTTATTGCTTACTATAAAAACAGTTACTCTTCCACCTTCGCTCGTTTCGAGTCCCAAATCATGTAGCAGATGATGACGATATACATGACCAAGGCGATGAGACCAGCCACGGGCAACTCGGCAAACGGCGTGCCTTCAGCGGTCTTGGCCACGGCATCCACGTTGGCGAACTTGAGGATGGCACTAATCACACCCATCAAGGCACCACCGGCGATGAAGCCTGAGGCAATCAGCGTGCCACGGTTGTAACGGGCATCATTGAGTTTCTGGTCCTTGCTGCGGGTGCTGACGAACCATGAAATGGCACCACCGATGAGCAGCGGCACGTTGAGGTCGATGGGAATGAACATACCCAAAGCGAAGGGCAGTGCAGGAATCTTGCAGAAGTTGAGAATCAAGGCGATGGCGGCACCGATGCCGTAGAGCAGCCAGGGGGCGCTGCCGCCCGACATCATCGGCTCGATGACGGCGCTCATGGCGTTGGCTTGAGGAGCGACCAAGGCACCGTCGCCCACGAAGCCGTAGGCCTTGTTCAGGATCATGATGACGCCAGCGACGGTGGCAGCAGCCACGGCCACGCCGACGAATTTCCAAATCTCTTGTTTCTTGGGCGTCGTGCCAATCCAATAACCTACTTTCAGGTCGGTGATGAAGGCGCCAGCCACGGCCAATGCCGTGCAGACCACACCGCCGATGATTAAGGTGGCGGTCATGCCGCTGGGACCGCTCAGTCCGGCGGCGACCATCACCAAGGAGGCCAAAATCAAGGTCATCAGCGTCATGCCGCTCACAGGGTTGCTACCCACGATGGCGATGGCATTGGCGGCCACCGTTGTAAACAGGAAGGCGATGACGGCCACGACCAGGATGCCAATCAAGGCGTGCCATACGTTGTGCACCACGCCGAACCAGAAGAACAGGAAGGTGACGATGAGCACGGCCACGATGCCGATGACGATGGTCTTCATGGGAATGTCTTGTTGTGTGCGGTCGACGGGTTCGTCAGAGACTTTCTTGCCTTTAAACTCGTTGGCGGCGAGGCCCACCGACGACTTAATCACGCCCCACGACTTGATGATGCTGATGACACCCGCCATGGCGATGCCGCCAATGCCGATGTGACGTGCATAGTTCTTGAAGATTTCCTCGGGTGCCATTGAGCCGATGGTGGCGGTGATGCCCGCGTTCATCAGGTCGACGATTTGGTCACCCCAGATGAGGTTCATGCCCGGGATGATGATGAACCACACCAGCATGGAGCCGCAGCAGATGATGAAGGCGTATTTCAGGCCGATGATGTAACCCAAGCCGAGCACGGCGGCGCCCGTGTTCACCTTGAACATCAGCTTGGCTTTGTCGGCCAAGGCGGCACCCCAACCCATCATGCGGGTGGTGAGGGTCTCCGACCACCAGCCGAAGGTGGAGACGATGAAGTCATACAAACCGCCAATCAAGCCGCTGACGACCAGCAGCAACGAGTCCTTACCCTTCTTTTGTCCGCTGACCAAGACCTGTGTAGTGGCTGTGGCTTCGGGGAAGGGGAACTTGCCGTGTTGTTCCTTCACGAAATACTTGCGGAAGGGGATGAGGAACAGGATGCCCAGGATGCCGCCGAGCAGCGAGGCGATGAACACCTGCCAGAAGTTGATTTCGATTTGGTAGCCCTTGCCTTGCAGGATGTAGAGTGCAGGCAGGGTGAAGATGGCACCTGCCACCACGCCGCCCGAGCAGCCGCCGATGCTTTGGATGATGACGTTTTGCGACAGCGCGTCGTTCTTGCGCGCCAGTCCCGTGAGGCCGATGGCGATGATGGCGATGGGGATGGCGGCCTCAAACACCTGTCCGACCTTCAGGCCGAGGTAGGCAGCGGCAGCGGAGAACAGGATGGTCATCAGCAGGCCGATGCAGACCGACCAAACCGTAACTTCTTGATACGTTTTGTTTTTCGAGAGAATTGGTTCGTACTCTTCGCCCGGTTTCAATTCGCGGTGCGCGTTCTCGGGCAGTTTGAATTGTTCGTTTTCCATATGGTTCGCTTGTCTAATTTGATTGCAATATTACAATAATTTCAGCAATTACGTGGTGATTTTATCCCTAAGATTTACGAAAGGCTTTTCCACAAAGATATACAGGATGTACGCTGCCACGAAAACCAGCACCCAAAAGACGGGATAAGCGATGGCGTAACGGCTCCAGAGAACAGGGAAGCTGTGCTCAAGGACTTGAAGCAGCAATAGGTTGGTGAGGAACATGGCGTAGGAAAGCACGCTGACGCGAGAGACAAAGCCTCCCAAACGGGTTTTGTAGGATTTCCATTTTGACAGGAGAGGAAACCACAAGGCAATGGCAAAAGCCGAAATCGTCAAATACAAGGCGTCGTAATAAAAGGTGCCAGGTGTGCGCGGGATGATGCGTGTGGCAATAAATATGAGCACGCCAATGATGAAACTGGTGACGGCGTAGCGTTCCCATTGCTTCGGATGATAATACATCATCCAGGCCGCCAGTACACCTATGTATATATTGTCGGTGCGCGATGCCACCGTTTTGCGAATCCAGATGTCCCAACCGAAACGATCGTGAATTTGGTCGGCAACGGAGAGACGGAAGGCAATGGAGGCCACGATGAAAAGGAGGCAAAGCCAAGGAATGTAATTCTTGGGCTTTGCAAAGAGGGAAAAGAGGATCAGTAGGAGAGGGAAGAAGATGTAGAACCACCATTGCACGGGCAGGGAATACGACTCCCAATAGAAGCCCCAAAACGGCGTGAACAGGTTCTGCGTGAAGGTGGCAAAACGCCAGAGCGGGAACGCCTTGGTGTCGCCTACGATGACTTGGCATTGCACCAAAACATAGTTGATCAGCAGGATGAAAAGGTAGTTGGGCAGGATGCGCAACGCTGTCCGACCATAAAAAGTGAGGGTTTTGGAACGGCTGATATGGTTGTCGTGCTTTTCGAGATGCGAGATGAACGACTTCGCGATGAGGAAGCCCGTCATGACAAAGAAAATGTCGACACCATGAGGCACGGGCATGTCGGTAAAGCGGTCGAGAGGCGTGTCGAACAGGATTTGCTCGGCGTGGCCTTGCACCACACAAAAAATGGCGAAAGCCCTCAGCAGGTCCAAGCCGAAAATACGTTTGCGGTCAATATCGATGCTCCAGAAGTTCTTCATTTGTATAGTTATTTCATCAGCACATTCCCAATCCGGCATTCCAAACACCGTTTCCGTTTGCAATACATATTATAAAGGTGTAGCAAAGCTTGGGTTTGCATGGCGTTGTCCGCTTTGATGCCGCATTGCGCAAAATGTCGGATGATGGTATTGTCCTCAGCCTCGGTTTCTTCCAAGAATTGCATGGCCGTCTCGCATACTGATTCGTCCTTGTGCAGTTTGCCGTAGCAAAACAACAGCGGTGCTACGGCGTTAATCATCAATATATTTGCGGTGGCATCGCCTAGATGTTTGGCCGTTTTGCGGCTGCCGTGGTACGACAGCCCTACAGCCCCGGATTTTTGGGTTGTAGGGCTGTCACATTGTGGCAGCCGTTTGTCGAACCGCCAATGCGTCTCCCAATATTCCGATGCCTTTACGTCAAACAACGCCTTGACCTCATTCCCGTTTTTCGCCTCGCGGATTTTGGAAAACAGACATCCGTTTTTGTGAATCAGTTGTGCCATTTGTGCCAAACGGATGGTAGGGAAATTCGATGGCCGCATTCTCATAAACCGCCACCGTTCGGCGGGCATGGCCAAAAGGTTGAATTTGGCTTTCATCACGGCAAACTCACGCTTGAGCAGTAGGGGATACTCTTCTGTGAGGTTGTCTTCCAAAAAACCAGCGCAACCGAACAGCATGGCTTCCAATTGCAAAAGGTTGTCGGCATGTTTTAGCAAGGACTTGAAAGGCAGGATGTTGGACAAATATTCAAATGCCTCGTTGTTGACTTTCAGGCCAAAATAGCGCATTAGCAGTTTGTATAGTGCGTCTTCCCAGTCGAATTGGTTGGCGTTCAGGATTTTGGTGACGGTTTCCGACTTGCTTTCCAAACGTTCCACAGCCATGCGGTCAAGCCAAGAGAGGCGGGTGAAGACGGGCACTTGGGCGATGCTTTTCTCGCAGGGAATCCAGCCTTTCGATAAGATAAACCTTTGATAATTAGCAAAAAGCGTTTCGTCAAAATGACCTTTCAGTTCCAAGGTCGGGATGTCGTTGACTATCGAATCGTTTTCATATACCACATGCAGGATGACGTTTTTGTAGGCCTTGTCGGTCTGGTGCCCGTGGCGGTTCCAGTCGCTGCTTTTCACATGGATTTCCACATGACCTGCCCAGAGTTTGTCGCCGATTTGGATTTTTGCCTCCAAGAAGTCGGGACCCGAATCGGTGTTGCGGTAGCCTGTCGCCACTACCTCAATCGACTCGCCTTCTGTGGTTTGCAAGGCTTTGTCTGTCAGACGGTTCTCCCAGATGTAGTATAGAAATTCTTCTTTCATCATGCATTATCTATTCGTCGCTTTGCGTCATTGCGAGGAGGTACGACGAAGCAATCTAGGAATGGAGCTCATTATCTGGATTGCTTCGTTCCTCGCAATGACGCGAAGCGTGTCATTTAATCTTCCAGCAGTTCAAAGGCTCACTATCGAGCACACCTTTTTTCTTCGCCCAATCGATGAAAAGGGATCGCAGGTCACGGTCGCTTTGCCAGACCACATGGTTTTTGATGTCCTCCTGCTCCCAGCCGATGCCGTTGATGAGGTGGTTGCCGCCGCCCATAGAGCGGTAGGAGTTCATCACCACATTGTAAGTCTTGTCCATGTCGAAAGGCGTGCCATCGGCCATGCTGATGATGTTGATGCGTTCGCCCATGGGGTTCTTGTCGGTCACCTCGTAAATGATGCCCGCAGCGCAGTCGAAGTTATAAATCGGGGTCTTCATCTCGTAGCCATATTCAAGGAAGTCTTTCACTTCCTTGCCTGTCAAAGCCATGACCGCCAGTGCGTTCTCGAAGGGATACCAAGTGAATAAATCCTTGACTTTCAGCGTTCCCGCTTCAAGGTTTCTGCCGCCACCGAGTGGTGCAGCCATCGAAATGTCGGCATGGATGCCTTCGGCTTCGACGGTCTCAAACTGGCAGCGGTGAATCTCGTCGACCCAGAGGCAAGGTCCATCGAACGCTTCGTCGCTGCCGATGCTGACGGGCAATTCGGCCACTTCTTGGTTCTGGTAGACCTCGGCGCGGTCGAGATAGGGCTGGAGCATGGCGAGGAAGTCTTCGTCTTTCTCCTCTCCATCAGTGGGCATCAATTCAACGCTGATTTGAGGCTTCGCACTTTTTTTCAATGTCACTTCAGCTTTGGCCAAACCATGTCCACGATGGCCCGAGTTGAGCACATACACAGGCTCTCCGTTGATGTTCATCACTTTTTCGGCTTTTGAACGGTGGTCGTGGCCGTAGAAAATCAAGTCGAAACCAGGAACGTTTTCAGCCACCCATTTCGTGGCATTCTCGCGGCCCAACGGATGGTCTTCTGGCAGGTTTTGTACCTGAGGCTCCCAACCCGAGTGGAACAAACCAATCATCAAGTCAGGATGCTCTTTGTCTTGGATGATTTTCACCCATTTTTCGGCGGCGGCTTCGAGTTGCTCAAAACGCAAACCTGGGCGTAATCTGTCTGGTACCCAAGTGACTACATAAGGTGTCAGCAATCCGAGTACGGCGATTTTGAAGCCATCACGCTCTATAATAGTATACGGTGTGAAATAAGGCTCTCCCGTGCTTTCGTCGATGACATTGGCGCAGACCACAGGCATTTTGACCTCGGAATACAGCCTGTCGAACACCTTACGACCTGCCTCAATGTCGTGGTTGCCAACACCTATCACATCGTAAGGGAAGTAATTCAACACCTCCGAGACGAGGTTAGGATGTTCCGCGTCTTGGTTGGAGCAGTATTGGAACGGTGTGCCTTGGATGTCGTCGCCGTTGTCCAACAAAATCAGCTTGTCGCCAAGTTGGGCCTTCATCTGCTTGATGACATGGGCATCATTGGCGAATTCGTCGTAACGCCCATGAGTATCAGTGGTTTCGATGATGGTTAGCGTGGTTTCTTTAGGTGCGCAAGATGCCAAAAGTGCAGTCAATGCAATCATAAAAACAGGCTTGAGATTCATAATTGATACGTGGTTTTAAAGCGATAAAAATAGGTCTTTTTTCGCAATGTCGCGATGAAAGCAGAAAAAATTTTCTTAAAAATCGACGCGGTATCGTAATAAATGCGTATTTTTGTGCCACAATTCCAAGACCGATTGCAACATGGCCGATTTGAGCATCATAGTATCCGAAATCGAACTGAAATTGCGGAAATTGCTGGATGAGAAACACAAGTTGGCGGTGGAAAACAAGCGGCTTGTCGAGGAAAACGCGGCGTTGGAACAGGAAAATCTAAGGTTGCGCCAATCGACAACGGAGTTGCAGGACAAAATAAATAAATCTACAATTGTTAACGCACTCGACAACGAGGGAGAGATAGAAGAAAGTAGAAAGCTCATTAAGGAGTTGGTGAGGGAAATTGACCAGTGCGTTTCGATTTTGAACAGTAAGGAATAATTCAAATAATTGATCGTCAGCGAGATGGATGAGATTACAATTAATATCACCCTGTTGGACAGACCCTACCGCTTGTCGGTGGCTCGCGCTGACGAAGAAAAGGTTCGCAAGGCCGGCAACCTCATCAATGAGAGGATGAAGTTCTACACGAAGCATTATGCCTACAAAGACGTGCAGGACTTGCTTTCGATGACCGCCTTGCAATTCGCCACTTCCGTCGTCAAGATGGATGCTGAGTTGACTTACCGCAATCAGGATTTGGAACGCAAGCTGCAAGGTGTCAACGACTTACTGAGTGAACAAGCATAGTCTGCTTAACGCAGCATGTTCTTTGAAAAACTGGGACTGCCTGTTCGGCGCATTGGTAAAC
>LXOW01240044.1_pt1 | contig 59397 bp, 45 predicted proteins | sample 1368591 | NCBI WGS metagenome assembly LXOW01 (sample SAMN04884650, study PRJNA319009) | bovine gut metagenome | isolation source: Cow rumen | host: Bos taurus | place: Italy: Legnaro (PD) | collected 2014-07-09
GATGTTGGCACGATGTTTGTAATGTTTTTCTTGCCCAGTGAGTGCAGAAGGTACCGCATGGCAAGGCTGCTGCCCAGGGCGTCGCCGTCAGGGTTCTGGTGGGTGATGACCGCAATGCTTTCCGCCCGGCTGATACAGCGGGCCGCATGCTCCACCTGAAGGGGCGTAAGTTTGTCAGAAAGTGCCGAAAAATTCATAAAAAAGTGCCGTATTGTTAAAAAGTTGCTACAAAGATACAATTTTTTTTGCAAATATCAAAATTTTTTTGTAACTTTGTGGCGGATTATGTGCGTTNNATTGTGTGCGTTTAATTGAATTTGAAAATTTGAAGATTGGAAAATTTGAAGATTTGAAGATTCGCGCAGCCGGATGACAACAGAAAAACTGACTAAAAATTGATATATGAAAAAGACTATCCTTACTTTTGTAATTGCGCTGTGCGCCCTGTGTGCACGCGCGCAGGAGGACAAAGTGCTGATGACCATCGACGGCAAGCCCGTGATGCTGTCTGAGTTCAAGTACATCTATGAGAAGAACAGCCAGGAGGCTGCAGGCGGCCAGAAGTCAATCGACGAGTATCTGGACCTGTTCGTACACTTCAAACTGAAGGTGACGGAGGCCGAGCACCGTGGTATAGACACGACGGAGGCGTTCCTCAAAGAGCTGAAGGGCTATCGTGCACAGGCTACCCCCAAGTACCTGACGGACAACGAGGCGCTGGAGGAACTGATGCTGCGTACCTACGAGTGGCAGAAGATGGACCGCCGCGTGGCGCACATCGCCATCGAGTGCCCGATGAGCGCTGACTCCGCCACAACTGCAGAGGCATTGGCCAAGATCAACGATGCCCGTGAGCGCGTGACCGTAGGCAAGATGATCATCAAGGGCCGTGGCGGCAAGAAACGCCCCGAGCGCGTGAAGAAAGAGGACTTCAAGGTGGTTGCAGCCGCCGTGTCCACAGACCCCGGCGTGAAGGATACCCAAGGCGAACTGGGCTGGATCAGTCCGTTCCGCTTCGTCTATCCGTTCGAGAAAGCCGTCTATACGACGCCGGTGGGCGAGGTGACCGAGGTGTTCCGCAGCCCGTACGGCTTCCACATCGCACTGGTGGAGGAGGAGCGTCCGCACGAGGAGGTGCAGGCTTCGCACATCATGAAGACCGTTCCGCGCGGTGACAGCGTAGCTGCCGTACGCGCAAAAGTGCTCATCGACTCCATCTACCAGCTGGTCATCCAGCCGGAGGCGAAGTTCGACGAACTGGCACGCGAGCTGTCGGACGACAAGGGCTCTGCCATGCGTGGCGGCAGTCTGGGCTGGTTCGGTCACGGTGCCATGGTCAAGCCGTTTGAGGACGCGGTGTTCGGCCTGCAGAACGTAGGTGATGTGACCGAGCCGTTCGAGTCGCGTTTCGGTTGGCATATAGCCAAACTGTACGGCAAGCGTGGCACGCAGCCCTACGAAGAGGTGAAGGAGGACATCAAGAAACGCGTTCAGCGTGACGAGCGCTCGAAAGAGGTGCAGGAGAGCTTCCTCAAAAAGACACGTGCCGAGTACAATCTGCCGGCCGACATGAGCGATGCCGACGTGATGGCGTACGCCGACGAGCATCTGGAGGCGAAGTATCCCGAACTGGCACGTCTGGTGAAGGAGTACCATGACGGTATCCTGCTGTTCGATGTGTCGCTGGAAGAGGTGTGGGACAAGGCTGCCAAGGATACAGCCGGCCTGGAGCAGTTCTTCGCTGAGAACAAGAGCAAGTATGTATGGGACGAGCCGCGTTACAAGGGAATACTCGTATATTGCAAGGACAAGAAGACACTGAAGGACGCACAACGTATTGTCAAACAGGCGCAACCGGACTCGGTGACGAGCTACCTGAAACGCCTGAATACCGACAGCGTGAAGTACGTGCGTGTGGAGCAGGGCATGTGGATGCCGGAGAAGAACCCCGCCATCGACAAGTACGGCTTCAAGAACAAGAAGACCGTGTTTGTTCCGGACAGCAACCTGCCGTACGTGTTCGTGCAAGGCAAGGTGATGAAAGGTCCGGAGGTTTATACGGACGATAGGAACAAGGTTATCTCTGACTATCAGGAGTATCTGGACCAGAAGTGGATTGAGGAACTGAAAGCCAAGTACCCCGTAGTCATCAACAGAGAGGTGCTGGAACAATAAATAGATGCGACGGCGTATTGGATACATGACTGGCATATGCTGTATGCTGCTACTGGGCGTAGCGGCATACGTGTATCCGTTGCGTTGGGACTTGACCCGGGACAAACGCTACAGTCTGGGCGAGGCGACAAAAACCTTGCTGCAGGGCCTGGACGAGCCCGTGGAGATTGAGGTGCTGCTGGAGGGTGACCTGAACAGCGGTTTCCGTCGGTTGCGGCGCGCCTGCGTGGAACTGACGCAGGAGATGAGCCGCTATGGCAAGGTGCGGCTCACCGAACCGCAGGACGGCAGTACCGACGGCTTGCAGCCGACGGTTATCCATGAGCGTGAGCAGAACGGCAAAACAGTACAGACGACTGTTTTTCCGTACGCGCGCGTGTCATGCAAGGGACGGCATACAATCGTTCCGCTGTTGAGAAACAACCGCGCGTTGAGCGGTGAGCAGAACCTGAACAAGAGCATTGAGAACCTGGAATATGTGTTCGCCGAAGCGATATACAGCATTAGCCGTGAGACGATAGAGCGGATAGCGTTTCTGGAAGGTCACGGCGAGCTGGATGAGGCCGATGTGTATGACGTGAGCCGTCAGTTGAGCCGCTACTTCGATGTGGACAGAGGCGCGCTGGCGGATGATGTGCAGGCACTACGGCCGTACAAGGTGGTCATCGTGGCCGCACCGCAGGAACCGCTGAGCGGGAAGGACAAGTACATACTCGACCAGTACGTGATGCACGGCGGTCGTGTGCTATGGGCGATAGACGGCGTACGGCTGTCCGAAAACATGCTGACCGAGTCAGGCATGACACCGGTCATACCGCTGGATGTGAGACTGACGGATATGCTCTTCCGCTACGGAGTGCGGGTCAACCCCGTGCTGGTGCAGGATCTGCAGTGCCTGACCGTTCCTGTGGATGTGTCGGGCGAGGCCGGACAGGCACAGTACCAGCCTATGCCCTGGACGTATGCACCGCTGCTGCTGACGTCGGTGAGCTCGCCGGTAACGAAAGATGTGATGCAGGTGAGCTGCGTGTTTGCCTCGACGATTGACACCGTGGGCAGCACGGCTGACGTGCGGAAAGAGGTGCTGTTGGCAACCTCCACGGCTTCGCGTCAGACGCATGCTCCCGCGGAGATAGACCTCAACATGATGCAGATTGACCCGCAGATGTTCAACTCGGCGTATCTGCCCGTGGCTGTGCGTCTGGAAGGAGAGTTCGCTTCGGCGTTCAGTCACAGGATGATACCCGAAGGGCTGACGGATGACGGGCGGCTGGACAAGTCTTCGAGAACGCGTCAGCTGGTGGTGGCGTCGGGCAGTGTGCTGCAGAACCACTGGCAGCAGGGGCAGCCTCTGCCTGTTGGGTATGACCGTTACTCGGGCATACAGTTCGGTAACCGTGACTTTGTGGTGAACGCCGTGCTGGACCTGGCTGACGACAACGGACTGATTGCCCTCAGGGAGAAGACGATAGCGCTGCGGCTGCTGAATGACCGCCGTGCGCATCAAAGCAGAACGCTGATTCAGACGGTAAGCGTAGCAACGCCCTTGCTGCTCATCGGGCTGCTGGCCGGAGGAATATGGATAATTCGCAGAAAAAGATATATATTGGCATGAAAAGAGTACTACTATATGGCCTGCTGCTTGTCGCATTAGGCATGCAGGGGCAGGTGTTGCAGCCTTATCCGACGGATACGGTTGACGGCAAGGTGTACTACCTGTACACGGTGGAGAAAAGTGTCGGATTGTATCGGATAAGCAAGAACTTCGGTGTGTCGCAGGAGGAGATCCTGCTGGCTAACCCCGAACTCAAGGAGCGCGGACTGAGGTTTGAGGAGGTGATACGCATACCGGTCAAACAGCCTGTTGTGCAGGAGGTCCGGAACGTTGCGGCTCCAGCAACTACTACGGCTGCAGGAACGCAGTTCGGTACGGATGTCACGGAGCACACGGATGCAGCGGAGAAGAAACTGCTGTTTGTGGAGGCGGTACTCGCCGCGAAGCGCGATACGGTGCCCGATGCCCCGCACGCTACGGAAACAGCAACTCTCACGGAGGCAGAACAGTGGGGCGCTACGGAGCTCCCGGACAGTACGTATATCGGAGAGCCCGGCAGTACGGATCTTGCGGAAGCGGCTCCGGCGGATACCGTTCCTGAGGTGCACTATACGGACACAGTCCGGCTGGCGTACTTGCTTCCGCTGCACGCGGATATGTCACAGCGTAATCCTACTATGGACCGCTTCTTTGACTTCTATGCAGGTTCTCTGTTGGCACTCAAGCACCATGACCCGACATATGTGGACAGTACGGGACAGATGCATGCGACGTACTACGACGTGCAGACCTATGATGTGGGCAAGGACGCGCGTCGGCTTTGCCAGTTGCTGGATTCCGGCAAGCTGGTACATCGGGATGTAATCATCGGTCCGGCATACTACCCTCAGGTGAAAGCCATAAGCGCATTTGCCCTCGATTATGAGATACCTGTGATTGTCCCGTTCCAGCAGGTGCTGCCCGGCATCAAGTCCAACCCGTATCTGATGAAGTTCAATCCTTCGGAAGACTTACAGGTGCATGCTCTGATGGAGCATCTGGATACACTGCGCAACCGAATTAACATTGTGCTGGTGGATGCATATGCGAACAAGGCGGATTACTCGACAGGTATCCGTAAGCTGCGTGACAGCATAGAAGCGCGCGGTCTGCCTACCACGCATACCACTATCCGGCACATCCTGGCCGACTCGCTGGCTATGTCGCTGAAGGACAGTGTGGAGAATCTGTTTCTGTTCCACTCGGAGCGCTACTCCAATGTCCAACTGCTGATGCCTTACCTTTTGTCCGGCAAAGGAAACAAACAGTTGACGGTGCTCGGCCTGTATGCCTGGCAGAGCGAACGTGTCCTGCTGCCTCTGATGGCTGCGGGTGTGTTCCGCACGCCGGAGGGTGAGGCTGCGGCACGCTACGAGCGGGATTTTGCGCAGTACTTCGGTCATACGCTGTCATCCACACAGCCTCGTTACGACCTGTTGGGGTACGACCTGACGAACTACACGCTGGAAGCCATGAAGACCGGAACGTTCCAAGTGCCGGATACGACTTATGAGGGCATACAATCGTCCATACTGTTCAAGCAGATAGAGAATGGCGGATACGAGAATACACATATTGTCATCGACAAGCATTAGGCTGCTGTTCGTCCTGCTTGTGGCCGGCACGCACGTGCTGGCGCAGCCACGTCTGCCGCAGCCGGAGATGTTCGTCGGCGCTTATGGCGGCGTGACCGCCTCAACGGTGTTCTTCACACCGAAGGTGGGCGGCATGGATGACCTGCTGAAAGCGCCTTTGGGCTGGAATGCCGGTGCGGTGTTCCGCTACGGTGCGCACAAGGTCTGCTCCATCCAGGTGGAGGCGGGCTATGCCCAGCGCGGCTGGCGTGAGTACTCGGCTACGGACGGATATGACTACTACAGACGTTTGCATTACGTGCAGATTCCTATGCTGGCGCATATCCATTTCGGTGGCGAACACTTCCAGGGGTTTGTGAATGTCGGTCCGCAGATTGCCTATTGCCTTGCCGAGAAGGAGTCGGGTACGCGACAAACCGCCTCGACATACCAGTACAACAAGATACAGAAGCCGTTTGACTGGGGATTGGCGGGAGGATTAGGTTTCTACGGCTTGCATCGCAAGGCTGGTGTGTTCCAACTGGAACTGCGGGTGCATTACAGTTTCGGCAGCCTGTACAACAACTCGCGTGCCGAGCATTTTGCGTCATCGAATACGCTGACTGCGAGTCTGAACTTCGCCTATCTATGGCAGATAAAGTAATCGGGAGTTGAAAGAGAAGAATACATATGTCGTTCTACGCTTGTCATCGTTGAGCAACGTGGCGATGGTCGCTCCTGTGGTGGCACGGTTGAGCCGGGCGTATCCGGACGATGAGTTTGTCGTCGTGGCGTTGAAACCGCTGGCAGACATGTTCTACGGGCTGAAGAACGTCCGGTATGCGGAAGCGTCACCCGAGTTGGAGCACGGGTGCAGCGGCTACGGGCTGTTCAAGCAGATTATGGCCTTCCGCCCGACAGCGGTGTTCGACCTGCAGGCTGACAGCCGTACGCTCCCGGTACGCTGGCTGCTGCGGTGGCACAAGGTGCCGGTACGGGTAGTGAATGCCGGATGCCGCGAACAGCGTGCGCTTATTCGTGCCGGATATGAGCACTCGGTATCCCTCAAGCCCGAGGCGGAGCGGTACGCGGACACGTTCCGTGGCGCCGGACTGATACCGTCGGAAGATACCTTCCCGCTGGCTGTCAATGCCGCGGCTGCGGAGAAAGTGCAGCGCGTGTTCGGCCCGAAACAGGGACGGTGGATAGGTATAGCGCCGTTCGCCAAACACCTGTCGAACGTGTTGCCCTACAAGACGATGAAGGAGGTGATAGCACATTATGCCGGACAAGCCGGTACGCGTGTCTTCCTGTTCGGTGCAGGGCATATAGAGGCCGAGATGCTCAGGCAGTGGGCCTCGCTGTGGCACAACGTGGAGAGCGTGACCAACCAGCTCCCGCTGGACGGTGAACTGGAACTGATGCGCCGGACGGACGCGCTGTTGTGTATGGACTCCGCCAACCAGCATCTGGCCGCTCTGGTTGAATGTCCGACAATGACTATATGGTGCGGCACGCATGCGTCAATGGGATTCGCCGCACAGAGCAAGGCACAAACGCAGATTTTGTCCCTGCCGGTGAGCTGCCGGCCGTGCACCGTGCACGGCACGGAAAGGTGCAAGTATCGCAACTTCGCATGCAAGGCACTGACATCGGAGATGATAATCGAGCGTTTTGACAAATTACTAAACACAGAAACAAACAAAAGAGTATGACAAGAATAATAGCATTAGCCAACCAAAAAGGCGGTGTGGGCAAGACCACCACAGCCATCAACCTGTCTGCCGCTCTGGCAGGCAACGGGCAGCGCGTGCTGCTGGTGGATGCTGATCCGCAGGCAAACGCTTCATCCGGCCTGGGTGTGGATATCCGTGAACTGCAGGCCTCGGTTTACGAGTGTCTGGTAGGCAGTATCAATCCGAAAGAGGCTATCGTGGAGACCGATGTGAAGAACCTGCATCTTATCCCCTCGCACATCGATCTTGTAGGTGCCGAGATAGAGATGCTCAATCTGCCGGACCGGGAGCAGTTGCTCAAGCGTGTGCTGCAAAAGGTGAAGAGCGAGTACGACTACATACTGATTGACTGCTCGCCGTCGTTAGGACTGATTACGGTGAATGCCCTGACAGCGTCTGACAGCGTGATTATACCCGTGCAGTGCGAGTTCTTTGCACTGGAGGGCATAGCCAAACTGCTGAACACTATCAAGATTATCAAGTCGCAGTTGAATCCGAACCTGAATATCATGGGCTTTGTCCTGACGATGTATGACAACCGTCTGAGGCTGAGTAACCAGGTGCTGGAGGAAGTGAAACGTCACTTCGGTGACCTGGTGTTCCACACGGTGATTGCACGTAACGTGCGTCTGTCGGAGGCTCCGAGCCACGGACAGACTATATTGGACTACGAGCCGAAATCCAAAGGTGCGGTGGCATACAAGGCGCTGGCGAAAGAAGTGCTGGCCAGGTGATTGGATGACAGAATGAATAGTTGATTAGAACAAGTATGAAAAAGACTACAGGTTTAGGCAGAGGATTGGATGCATTGATAGACACCTCGCATGTGATGACCGGCAAGGCAAGCCGCATATCCGAGATTCCTCTCAGCGAGATAGTCGCCAACCCCAACCAGCCCCGACGTACGTTTGACGAGGAGGCCTTGCAGGAACTGGCAGACTCAATACGCGAACATGGCGTCATCTCGCCCATCACGCTCAAGCAGAACGAAGACGGCACATATATGATTATCGCCGGCGAGCGCCGTTACCGTGCTGCCAAGATGGCAGGACTGTATGATATACCCGCCTATGTGCGTACTGCGAAGGACGAGCAGGTGATGGAGTGGGCGCTGATAGAGAACATCCAGCGTGAGAACCTGGATGCCATAGAGATAGCGCTTGCTTACCAGCGTCTGATGGACGACTATGACCTGACGCAGGAGCAGATGGCGGAGCGTGTGGGCAAGAAACGTGCCACGGTAGCCAACTACCTGCGTCTGCTGAAACTGCCCGCCGAGGTGCAGATGGGTATCAAAGAGCGGAAACTCGACATGGGGCATGCACGTGCCATTCTGGGCAGCACCTCTCCTGAGCAGCAGTTGTCGCTCTATCGCAGGATTCTTGCCGAGGGATTGAGTGTGCGCCGCGTGGAGGAACTGGTGAGCGTGGGACAACAGTCCGCCGCTACACAGCGCCAGCCGCGCAAGAACGCCCGTTCAGCCTATCCGGCGCAGCAGATGTGGCTGGAGGAACGGCTGAACCATGCGGTGAAGGTGCGTGACGGCAAGATAACCATCGCCTTCAAGGATGAACAGGAACTGAATGAGATTATTGACAGGATACGTCAGTAGGCATTGGAACGGTTACGGTACATAGTATTGGCGCTGGCTATATGGCTGCCCTATATGGCTCAGGCGGATGTGCAGGATAATACCGCTGTCAGTTCGGACAGCCTGCAGCACGAATTCGCTTTCAAGCCGGATAGCGTGCAGCTGGTTGATGCGTCGGAACTGGAGGTGGATTCCCTGCCTAAGGTGGCATGGCGTCCTAATCCGGGCAGGGCGGTATGGCTGGGAGCCATATGTCCCGGACTCGGGCAGATGTACAACCGCTCATGGTGGAAAGTGCCAATCGTATATGGCGCATTCATGGGCTGCGGCTATGCTATCATGATCAACCAGCAGAGCTACGGGGAGTACAAGCAGGCGTACCTTGACCTGTATAACGACATAGCGAACAATGCCGTATCGGAAGATGATATGACCAAGTCGTACAACGCCATCCTGCCCAAGGGATATGACATAACGCGCATGGGCGGAGCCTCTTCATATGTTGACAAACTGCAGAACTGGCAGAACACCTACCGCAGATACAGGGACATATCCATTCTTGTGACCGTGATTGTTTACGCATTGTCGCTGGTGGATGCTTATGTGGATGCGCAGCTGTTTGACTTCGATATCAGTCCTGACCTGACGATGCAGGTTGAGCCGACCCTGCACTACGACCCTATACAGCAGCGTACGAACGGCGAGGTGCATCTGGCAATTAAGTTTTAGACTCCTGCACTGAAAAAACATACATGAAACGGATTCTATACATAGTTGTACTTATCTTCTCCCTGCCATACATAAAAGCGGAGGATACGATTGCCGTATCGGTGACTGACAGCACAACCGTTCTGTCCATGGCGGCTGACGAGCCTTTGGACTCCATCGAACTCCGGCTCTTTGAGTGGTTGCTGGCAGGGATGGACACTACGTCATGCTATGCCATGCCTGACACAGCGGCGCTGCCGGACAGTACGTACAAACGCCGGCTGCAGGCCTTGCCATGTATCGTAGAGCTGCCGTACAATCCTGTTGCCAAAAGGTATATACAGCGGTATATCAAGTACGGTCCGCGCCAGACGGCACGTATCATGCGTGAGGCAGAGTACTATTTCCCTATCTTTGAAGAGGCATTGGGCAGGCATAACCTGCCATACGAACTCAAATATGTGCCTGTGATAGAGTCGGCGTTGCGTCCCACGGCCCGTTCGAAGGCCGGAGCGGCAGGGCTATGGCAGTTCATGCCTGCTACCGCCAAACGCTACGGACTGGAGGTGAACTCGCTCGTGGATGAACGCTGCGACGTATATAAGTCCACCGAGGCTGCGTGTGCGTTCCTGCAGGCATTGTACAATATATTCGCTGACTGGAACCTTGCCATTGCCGCGTACAACTGCGGTCCGGGCAATGTGCGCAAGGCTATCCAGTACGCCGGAGGCAAACGCGACTTCTGGAGCATATATCCCTATCTGCCGCACGAGACGCGCATGTATGTGCCGCTGTTCATAGCATCGAACTATGTATTCAACTACGCAGGCGAGCATGGTATCTGTCCCGATACCATTCGCACCAACCGTGTGCTGACGGATACGATAGTCATCAGCGACCGCATGCACTTGCGACAGGTGGCTGAAGTGCTGGATATTCCTATTGAGGACCTGCGCTACCTCAATCCACAATACACACGCGACATCCTACCCGGTAACAAGGCGTACCGCCTGTGCCTGCCGTTGGAGCATACGACTCAGTTCATCTCGCAGCAGGACACTATCCTCGCCTATCAGGCACAGCAGCTTATTCACGACCGCCGGTCGGAGATTGACATGGCGCAGAAGACAAGCGTAGCCGGCGGGTATATGGTCAACGGCAAAATGTACTACAAGATACGTCAAGGGGACACCCTGGGCACTATTGCCAAGAAGTTCCACGTTACGGTCAGCCAGCTGCAGAAGTGGAACGGACTGAAGGGAACGAATATTTATGCTGGCAAGAACCTGAGGGTCAGCCCTTAAGTGATTGACGAATTATGAGCGAGCGGATCTATTTTTCCATGCGTGAGACAATCGAGGCTACCGGTCTGGAAGCTCCGACCTTGCGGTATTGGGAGAAACAGTTCGAGCAGCTCTCGCCTCGCAAGGACAGACACGGCAACCGCTACTACACAGCCGAAGACATTGCCCTCATCAAGCGCATACGGTTCATACGCGATGAGATGAAGATTACGCGTATCGAAGCCATCCGCAACGAATTGCAGACGGGCGAACGCCAGACCGATGTGCGCAGCGAGGCTGTGGAAAAACTGACACGCATCCGCCGCAAACTCGAAGATCTGGAGCGTCTGCTGTGCATCATACTGGTGTGTGTGCCGCTCATGCTGTCCTGTCGTGGCAGGGACGTGCTGTCCTCGCGACAGATGGTGGCTGTGCTGACAGACCTGCACAGGATGGACGGAATGGTGCAGATGAAGAGTATACCCCGTGACCACGGTGAGGAAGAGATGGCATACTACGACGCAGTGCTTGCATCGCACGGCGTGACACGCGCGCAGTTTGACTCCTCGCTGGTGTGGTACACCGTCCACCCTCAGCGGTTCAACAAACTCTATCCGCGTGTACTGAAGAACCTGGAGACGGAGCATAACCTCTATGTGGATGAGAGTGAGCAGTTCAGTGCCCTGCTTGCCGCTCGCAAGGAGCACTTCATGCGGTTTACCCTGGAGCGTGTGTTGGTAGCTGTGCAGCATGGCTATCCGTTGGACGACTACCGATTACCGCCGGTTGACACATTGCATGTGCAGGTGCCGATGCGTGAGGCTGAAGAGTGCAAGCAAGACGAATGATGAGCAGAAAGATACTGATAGCCGGTCCGTGTGCCGCCGAGAGCGCGGCGCAGATGGATGCCGTAGCGCGTTCGATGAAGGATGTGCTCAGTCGGACTGCAGGAGTGTTCACGCCGATTCTCAGGGCTGGGTTGTGGAAACCCAGAAGCCTGCCTTCTTCGTTCCAAGGGGTGGGTGAGGAAGGCTTGTCATGGCTGACTGCTGCGGCTGCTACGGTCGGTTGTCCTGCCGCTACCGAAGTGGCACAGCCCGAACACCTGACAGCCGCTTATGAGGCAGGTATACGGAATTTCTGGATAGGTGCGCGCACAACCTCCAACCCGTTCATGGTAGAGGCGCTGGCTGAAACTCCTGTAGCGGACAAGCAGAGCGTAACCTGGTTCGTTAAGAACCCGACCTCGCCGGATGTAGAGTTATGGTGTGGAGCCGTTGAGAGACTCAAGATGGCAGGGTACGAACAGGTGTGTGCTGTCCATCGGGGGTTTGCGCTGGGCGAGCGTACAACAAGCGCCTATCGTAATGTGCCGGTATGGTCGGTGGCGATAGAGTTCAAACGCCGCTATCCCGCTATCCCCTTGCTGACCGATGCCAGCCATATAGCAGGCCATGCCGGACGTGTGGCGGAGGTCGCCGAACAGGCCGTCCGTATGGGCATGGACGGACTGATGATAGAGGTACATTGCCATCCTCAGCAGGCACTCAGCGATGCCGGGCAGCAACTCACGCCGGAGGAACTTGGAGTACTGCTGCAGCGTGTGGCACAGACTGCCAATGCCGCCTGTTGCGACACGAGTGCCGAACTTTCGGCGCTCAGACAGCAGATGGATGAGACGGACGACGAACTGTGGGCATTGCTGTGCAGGCGCATGGATATATCCCGACGGATAGGTGACTATAAGCGCCGGAACGGGATTCCCGTACTGCAACAAGCGCGTTATGACGAACTGCTCCGCCGGCGTATGCAGTGGGCGGAAGAACACGGAATAGAACCTGAAGCCGCCAAACAGATGATGGACATTATCCACGAGCAGAGTGTGCTCGCACAAGTATAGACTATCAGCCGTCATGGCTGATCTGACACGACAAAAAATAGTACAATCATGAATATATCTTACAACTGGCTCAAACGCTACATCACTCTGCCTGACGATGCGGAGAAAGTGGCAACCATCCTCACCTCCATCGGTTTGGAGGTGGGCACCATCGAACAAGTGCAATCCATCCGTGGCGGACTGAAAGGTCTGGTGGTAGGTCATGTGCTGACCTGCATTCCGCATCCTAACTCCGACCACTTGCATATTACCACCGTGGACCTGGGTACGCCTGACAGTCCCGTGCAGATCGTGTGCGGTGCACCTAACGTGGCTGCCGGACAGAAGGTAATAGTGGCCACTGTCGGCACGGTGCTCTACAGCGGCGAAGAGTCGTTCACCATCAAGAAAGGCAAGATACGCGGCGAAGAGTCGCTGGGTATGATATGTGCTGAGGATGAGATAGGTGTCGGCACTGACCATGCAGGTATCATGGTGCTGCCTGAGGATACACCGGTCGGCATGCCTGCCAGCGACTATTTCCATCTGGAGAACGACACGCTCATCGAGGTGGATATCACGCCTAACCGTTCGGATGCCATCTCCCACTACGGTGTGGCGCGCGACCTGTACGCCTATTATCAGGCACACGGCCAGAAGCAGGTCACGCTCACCCGTCCCGACGAGAGCGGGTTCCATGTCGAGATTCCTGAGAGCCCCATCACTGTCCGTGTGGAGAATGCGGATGCCTGTCCGCGCTATAGCGGTGTGATGATCAAGGGCGTACATGTTCAGGAGAGTCCCGACTGGCTCAAGAAAGCCCTGGCCACTATCGGTCTGCGTCCGATTAATAACATTGTGGATCTCACGAACTTCGTGCTTCATGAGTACGGTCAGGCTCTTCACGCCTTTGATGCCGACAAGATTGCCGGCAGGCAGATTATCGTGAAGAACTGCGCCGAGGGTACACCGTTTGTCACCCTGGATGGTATTGAGCGCAAACTGTCGTCTGATGACCTGATGATCTGCAATGAGAAAGAACCGATGTGTATCGCCGGAGTGTTCGGCGGACTGGACTCCGGCGTCACGGAGCAGACCACGAACATCTTCATCGAGAGCGCATACTTCCACCCTGTAGGCATCCGCAAGACGGCCCGCCGCCATCAGTTGCAGACCGATGCATCGTTCCGCTACGAGCGCGGTTGTGACCCGAATAACACCTTGCATGTGCTCCGCCGTTGTGCGGCATTGGTGCACGAGGTGGCAGGCGGTACGGTGTACCAGCCCGTGGATATCCGTAACGGCGTGAATATGCTGATAACGGACACTGCGTTCCTGCCGCCGTTCCCGGTGGAGTTCAGTGTGGAGCGTTGCAACCGGCTTATCGGCAAGCAGCTCGGCGACGAGACGATTGAGACCATTCTCCGTGCTCTGGAAGTGAATATTCTGAGTAAGGAGGGCGACATCTGGCAGCTGGGCGTTCCGCGTTACCGCACGGATGTGCAGCGCGAGTGCGATGTGGTGGAGGATATACTGCGTATATACGGCTACAACAACATTGAGTTCCCCGACAAACTGAATACGAACCTCAGTTACGGCCTCAAGCCCGACCCGCAACGCCTGCAGACACGCATCAGCGAGCAGTTGTCGGCACAAGGGTTCTACGAGATTCTCAACAACTCGCTCACCAAGGTGTCGTACTATGAGTATGCCGGCAACCTGGACAGCTGCGTGAAGATACTCAACCCGCTGTCGCAGGACCTGGGCGTACTGCGTCAGTCACTGCTGTTCGGCGGACTGGAGAGCATACAGCGTAACGCCAACCGCAAGAATGCCGACCTCAAACTCTACGAGTTCGGCAACTGCTACCACTATAACGCAAAGACCGCTGACGCTGCTCAGAGCATTGACCCGTTGCGTGCTTATACCGAGGAGATGCATCTGGGTGTGTGGATTACCGGTTACAAGACGCTCCAGTCATGGGTAATGAAGGAGCAGGAGTCCACGTTCTACGAACTGCGCGCCTATGTCGAGAATATTTTCCGACGTCTGGGAGTGAATGTGGATGCGCTCGTCTATACGCCTATTGAGAAGTCGCCGCTGTATGCCGACGGACTGGTGGTCAGTGCGCAGAACGGCAAGCGTCTGGGCGAACTGACTATCGTCAGCCGCGAACTGCGCAAGCTGTTTGACATCGACAATCCTGTCTTCTTCGCCGACCTCGACTGGAAGGCCCTCCTCAAGCAGAACAAGCAGTACAAACCTGTCATCACCGACCTGCCCAAGTACCCGGCAGTGAAGCGTGACTTCGCCCTGCTCGTGGACAAGGCCGTGCAGTTCGCCGATCTGGCACGTACCGCTTACCAGACGGAGAAGAAGTACCTGAAGAACGTCTATCTGTTCGATGTCTATGAGGGCAAGAACCTCGACGCAGGCAAGAAGTCCTACGCCCTGTCGTTCATCCTTCAGGATGAGGAGAACACCCTCAAGGACAAACAGATAGAGTCTATCATGGCACGTTTGCAAAAAGCGTTTGAGGATACCTTCGGCGCGACGTTGCGATAACCCCATAACCCGTAACCCATAACCCATAACCGATAAAATTTTATTCTAATTTCACAAGTATGTTAAAGCGACTCATTCTTCCTCTCCTGCTGGTGTCTGTTACTATGCCGTTGTTTGCTGAGAGCAAAGAGCATCGTAATGAGAACCGGCATATGCTGCGCATCGGCTGGGGTGACCAGCAGTTCGAGCATTTGGCATGGCATGCTACGCCTAAACCGGTTAACAACCTTCCGGCCTCATATCATGCGGTTTACGATGAGAACTTCCGCTATGTGCAACATTGGTTCGTTGAGTACCAGAACAGGCATAACTTCTGGTTCAGTTACGGTGGTATGGTGGACGGCAGCGGTGTAATGTGGGACCAGGTGACCCGCAACGGCGAAGGTACGGAACTGAGCAGGGTTAACAATCGCTCGTTCTATAATATCATAATCATGCCCACAATCTATTTTACGTATTTCCACCATCAGTACGTGTCGTTGTACTCTGGGCTGGGAGTAGGTATGGATATCAACGGCGGCACGGAGGTGGACTTCAAGGGGCGTACCACGGTGGTCGCTCCGGCGCTTAACCTCACCATGTTCAGCGTCTCAGCGTGGTACGACAGGTGGTTCGCCTCATTTGAACTCGGCGCTATGGCTGCCCTCACCGACGGCCAGCATATTTATCTTCTGGGCAGCCGCGTGTTCTCCCTGTCAATTGGTGCAACCTTCTAAATTGTATGACTATGAATTGTAGGATTTCAAGTTTCAAATTTCAAATTACAAATATCCGCAGGTGTTTGTCTTTCTGCGCGCTCTTTGTTCTTTTAGCGTCAGCGGTCTTTAGTCTCTCTTCCTGCTCCTGGGGCAATTACTATATGGTCAACTTCGACGAACTGCCTGCTGCTACCGACAACTCGATGTTCCGCATCACTTCGCATCACTACACCGACATGGTTGCTGGTGCACCGCAGGATTGTTACCTGCCTGACGGCACGGCGCTCAGTGCTTGGGAGGACAATGAGCCCGACACCGTTCCGCATCCGCAGCGGGCATCCAGTGTCTCCGGCGCAGGAGTAGTGCAGGCTCTTCTGGACCAGGTGAACGGAAAATCGGTAATTGAGATCAGCGGCATCTATGAGTCTATGGATGCCAACGGAGACGCTATCACCCTCTCCGGCAAAGTGTTGATACCATCTAACGGCAAGTTCGACAGGTATATCCTCGTATCACACTATACCATCGGCTCCAACAAGGAGGCTCCGAGCAACTCCTTTCCGCTCGAGGGACTGCTCTGCAGCATGGGATACGCCGTCATCTGCCCGGACTATATAGGCTACGGCATAACTGCAGACAAGATCCACCCGTATCTGGTTATGGACCTTACGGCCATCAATGTGGTGGATATGTTTCTCGCGGTAAGGAGGTATTTCGACCATGTCGGGCTGCGTCCCGTGCATGACGATATCTACCTCATGGGCTACTCGCAGGGTGGTGCAACCACCATGGCAGTGGAGTATATGATTGAGTCCCTGTACAACGAGTTTCTGCTTGACGATCATCCCATACGCATACGCCGCGTGTTTGCCGGTGGCGGACCGTATGACGTCAAGGCCACATACGACCGCTTTGTCACCACCGACTGCGCCGACTATCCGGTGGCTGTGCCGCTCGTGCTGCAAGGCATGATCCACGGTAACGGCCTTGAACTTGAGATGGGATCTATCATGCAACCCTGGCTGTGTGACAAGATTGACGTGTGGGTCAACAGCAAAAAGTACACCACGGCGGAAATCAATACCCTCATCGGTACGAAAGTCACCCACAACATGCTCACCGAGACCGGTATGAATGTCCAGAGCAAAGAGGTCAGCGAACTGTACAAGGCAATGGTGCAGAACTCCATCATTTCCTATGCATGGGAGCCGCAGGCACCGGTGTACATTCTTCACTCTATGGACGACGAGACGGTCACTTTCCTAAACGCCACCAACGCCAAGCACCGCTGGCAGAACGCCAATATACAGTATAACTTCGGGCACTATGGCGGACACGTCAAGACCTGCCTGCGCTTCATCCTGACCGTGAGAACACTGCTGCAGGAGGAAAAGAATGATGAAAATGTCAACTATCTAAACTGATGCAGCCATGAATTGTAGGATTTCAAATTTCAAATTTCAAGTTACAAATATCCGCCGGCGTATGTCTTTTAGTGCGGTCTTTGTTCTTTTAGCGTCAGTGGTCATTAGCCTCTCCTCATGCAACTCTGATGTCAAGGCGGTCAGCGGACAGGACGTGACAATCAGTATCGTGGAGCAGACTGTATCTTCCGGATTCATGAACTACCGTTTCTCCACCAACAAGGAGGCGTACTACCATGTAGGTATCATTCCTGCCAAGGATGCGCCGGACCTCACTCAGTCCAACAACGTCAAAGCGTTCATGGCATTGATGCTCGACCAGACATATGCCGACTACCTCTATTGGCGCTCTGACCTCTTGTGGGACGGTACGCCCTATGTCGCAGGGTTTGCTACGCATTCGCTGCAGTACGGTACGGTGGATTACAACTTCAACCTGCTTGAGCGCAATACCGAGTATATGATTTATGCGTTCCCGGTCAATGCGCAGACCAACAAACCGGACGGGCGGCTCTTCACCCACTATGCCTCTACTCCCAAGACATCTGCGCATGAGAACGAGGTGAAGTTTGAGTATCGCGTCCGCGACTATTGGGATTATGTCTATCCTATCGGTAAGTCCGGAGAGGTGCTTTCCAATGTCCCCTGGGTGGGAGCAACCATTGACTCCGTCGAACTGCGGGATATGCCCGAATACAAGACTCCTGCGGACTATTTCTTCCAGACGTTTGAGCGCTATATTCTCTTCAACGAGACCAACCGTATTCATTTCGGTATCTACGTCCATGTCAATGACGGTATAGGGGACGGCACGTCGGAAACGTTCTTCGAGGAGGGGCACACCTATTACTCCGGCATCAATCTGCTGGACGGATATCTCTCCGACAAAGCCAAGGTCATATATAAGTTCCGCTGGGAGGGAGAGAACACCCAACTCTATTTCCACACCGACCAGGCGCTCACCACCGACTGGTAAGGCTCTGGCTAGATATTTTCCGCAATATGAAACAATCACTCATTCTGTTCTTGGCTCTTCCGTTGCTGTTGGCGGGTTGCAGAAAGGCGGCCGTTGACCCCGGACAAGCGCGTATGGATGCGTTTGTGGAGCAACTCATGGCGCAAATGACGCTCGAGGAGAAACTCGGGCAACTCAATCTGCCTGTCGGCGGAGATATAGTCACCGGAGGTGTGCATAGCAGCCTGTCGGCGGATGCAATCCGCCAGGGCAAGGTCGGAGGCCTGTTTAATCTCAAAGGGGCGTCTGCCATTCGTGAGGTGCAGCGTATTGCGGTTGAGCAGAGCCGTCTGGGTATCCCTTTGCTCTTCGGCATGGATGTCATTCACGGCTATGAGACAGTCTTCCCTATACCGCTGGCACTCTCCTGCTCATGGGACATGCAGGCTGTCGAGCGTTCGGCGCAGATTGCCGCATGCGAGGCGACGGCTGACGGCATATGCTGGACATTCTCGCCGATGGTCGATGTGTGCCACGATGGACGATGGGGCCGTATCAGCGAGGGTAGCGGCGAGGACCCTTATCTTGGCAGCCGCATGGCTGAGGCGATGGTGCGGGGCTATCAGGGCGCCTCACTCGCTGACTCCGTCACGATGATGGCGTGCGTCAAGCATTTTGCACTGTACGGACTGGTGGAAGCCGGACGTGAATACAACAATGTCTATCCCGACGACTACCACGCTTTCAACGAGTATATGCAGCCCTACAAGGCGGCTGTGGAGGCCGGTGCCGGTTCGGTCATGGCGGCGTTCAACACCGTACACGGCGTGCCCTGTATGGGTAACCGGTGGTTGCTCAACGACCTGCTGCGCCGCCAGTGGGGGTTCAATGGATTCGTCGTTTCGGACTATACAAGCGTGCGCCATATGGAAGAGAACGGTGTATGCTCTTCGCTTGAGGACGGAGCCATACAGTGCCTGGAAGCCGGACTGGATATGGATATGGTCTCCGACGGGTTCGTCGCTCTCTCCAAAGCTGTACGCGAGGGGCGTTGCAGCATGCAGGCGGTTGATGCAGCCTGCCGCAGGATACTGGAGGCGAAGTATAAGTTAGGCCTGTTTGACGATCCCTACCGCTATTGCAACGATGCGCGCCGCGAACAGGTTATCCTCTCTGATGAGCATCGTGCTGAAGCGCGACGGATAGCCGGAGAGTGTATGGTCCTCCTTAAGAACGACCGGGAAATCCTTCCCTTGAGCAAGACAGGTACCATAGCGCTTGTCGGCCCGCTTGCCGATGCGCGTAACAACATGGCAGGTACGTGGTCCGTAGCAGCGGTTCATGACCGCTACAAGACCCTTCGCGAAGGACTGCAGGACGCTCTGCAAGGTACCGGAGCAAGGCTGCTGTACGCCAAGGGCGCAAATGTGATGTACGATGCCGGAGCGGAAGCCATCGCTACCATCTTCGGCCATGACATACGCGACAGCCGTAGTGCCGAGGCGATGTGCAGTGAGGCTCTCTCCATAGCGCGTCAGGCGGATGTGATCATTGCTGCCATGGGCGAGGCCAGTGAGATGAGCGGCGAGTGCGCTTCGCGCGTGAACATCGAGATGCCCGACGCACAGCATGACCTGCTCGTCGAACTCGTCAAACTTGGCAAACCCATCGTGCTCGTGCACTTTGCCGGACGTCCGACCGTGCTCAACTGGGAGACAGAACATCTGCCCGCTATCCTCGAGAGCTGGTTCAGCGGCAGCGAGACGGCCGATGCCATAGCTGATGTTCTGTTCGGCGAGGTCAACCCTTCCGGCAAACTCACCGTGCAACTGCCGCGTCACGTGGGGCAGTACCCGTTCTCATACAGACAGATGCGCACCTCGCGTCCGAATGAGGGGGGTAACTTTATCAAGTACATTACCTGCTATGCTGATGTCAGCAGCAAGCCTCTGTATCCGTTTGGCTACGGATTGAGTTATACACGATTTGAGTATTCCGGTTTCCACCTCACCGACAGCGTCATGCCGTTGAACGGTCAGACTGAGGCACGTGTCACCGTTACCAACACCGGTCAGCGTGCAGGCGCGGAAATAGTGCAGCTGTATATAGGTGATTCGGTGGCGAAAGGTGTACGCCCGTATAAGGAACTCAGAGGATTTGAGCGTATCACCCTGCTGCCCGGTGAGAGCCGTGAGGTGGTCTTTACGCTTGATGCCGACAGGATGGGGTACTTCGAACCCGAGCACCTCACATGGACCCTTGAACCCGGGAAGATGCTGATCATGGTTGGTCCCAACAGCCGCGATACGCAGACGTGTAACCTGTTAATATCTTCTGACTCATAACTGCATGAGCACTATCGCTGCACATTATCCCCTCAATGTATGCAAAGCGTCGGCAGGTACGGGCAAGACCTTTACGCTGGCGGCGTACTATATAGCCATGCTGCTCAGTGGCGAGAGTTACCGTAATATCCTGGCCGTAACCTTCACCAACGCCGCCACGGCGGAGATGAAGGAGCGCATACTCACCTACCTGCTGGACATAGCAGCAGGTGGTGAACGGGAGTTCCTGGATAAGGTGCGCGAGTTCATGCCACGTGACAGCCGGGCTGCAGACGAAGTGTTGCGTGAGCGTGCCGAGGCGAACATGCATGCCATCCTGCAGGACTATGACAACTTCAGCGTTACCACCATTGACTCGTTCCTGCAGCAACTCATACGCGGCATGGCGAAAGCCATCGGACGTACTGCTGATTTCGCTATCAGTCTGGACGCCGCTCAGGTTATCACCGCCGCCGTCGATACGATGCTTACCACCGGTCTGACGGACGACAGCCGGCGTACCGTGTATGAGTACGTCGAGCAGTGCATAGGCGACAGCCGCAGTTGGGATATACGTGCTAACCTCATCCGCATAGCCACGCAACTCTACAAGGAGAGCGTGCAGGTGCACAGCACGCGTCTGGTGGCCGGAAATAAACTGGACCTTGACGAACGCCGCATAGCCGATTACCGCAGCGCCATCTATGCGCAACGCAATGCCGCACTGGCACGCTTCAAGCCTCTGGTGATGCAGGCGAAGAGTGACATGGATGACGGGCTGCCATACGCTAAGACACGAAATGCCAAGAGTGCCATCGACAATATGTTCAAGTCCGTCAACCAACCCGACGAGATGGCCAAGAAGGACCTGTTCCGCGGAGCGACGGACAATGGTATGGCGGAGGTGACGGCCGACCCGCAATTGCGTGCCTTGCAGCAGGCATGCGATGACATGCGCCATACATGGTGGCAACTCACCTGCTCGCTCACTTACCTCAACGACATGCGGCTCATGCGTGCTCTGGAGGACAGTATTCACAAGTCACTCATCCGCACCAACACCGCTCTGCTGGCGGACACTGCTGTTACACTCGCCGAGGCGCTGCGTCCCGGAGATGCGGATTTCATCCTCGAGAAAGCAGGCATACGCTACCGCCACGTGATGATTGACGAGTTTCAGGACACGAGTCTGCTGCAGTGGAACGTGTTCATGCATCTTATTCAGGAGGTGATGGCCGTTCCCGGACAGACCGTACTCATCGTAGGTGACTCCAAGCAGAGTATCTACCGTTTCCGTAACGGCAACTGGCAGATTATGGAAGGCTTGGGTACCACTGAACTCCAATCCGTATGCAATCCGTCTACCGCACCGCTCATCCGCAACCAGCGCAGCCGGCGCAACATAGTGGCGTTCAACCTCGGTGTGATGCGTCAGGTGGCGCAGCAGGCGAACATGCAGCAGCCCGTATCACCCCAAGACAGCCGGCCGGTCGGTCCGACGCTCTACGACGAGCACTCTGACAGCCGTCCGATAGAGGATTTCTACCGTGCCGACAAGCATGAGGGCGGGTATGTGCGTTGCCGGTTCTACCCGTACTACGACAAACGCTCTGCCGCCAAACTCGGAACAGACACCATGCTCAAGCAACCGCAGCAGCAGGCGTTATGGGATGATGTGTGTGCCACCATCGAGCAGTTGCTCACTATGGGCGAACGGCCCCAGGATATCCTTGTGCTCGGACGTATGAACGACGATATACAGCAGTGGGTGACCTTCTGCCGTGAACAGGGCGAACGCTTCCCTCTGCTCAGCCGTACGCAAATGGTCTCCCGCGACTCGTTCAAACTCGAGTCCTGCACCACTGTTCTGCTACTCATCGACGCACTGCGCTACCTGCATACAGGCAGTCAGGCGGCTGCTGCATTCATCCGTCTGCAGCGTAGTGACGAGGTGCTGGAGCGCATCAGTGCGCTGGACACCCATACACCGCTCTACGACCGCTTGCAGCAACTGCTGCAGATAATCGGTTGCACCAATGGTACGTATCAAGGCGAGGATGTCGCTTACGTCAACTGCCTGCTCGACCAGGTGCAGGCGTTCATCGCCGCCAACGGCAGCGATACAGGTGCACTGCTGCAGTACTGGCAGGACACCATGCACGCCTACGCCATCTCCGGCGACAGCAGCAGCGAGGCTATACGACTGATGACCGTACACAGCTCAAAGGGGCTGGAGGGCAAGACGGTTATCCTGCTCGGTGCCGCCTGGAAGACCGAGAGCGACCGCGATGACGATGTGCTCTGGGCAGAGGCGATAAGTGTGTCCGGCAACAGTCTGCCGCTCATCCCCGTCAAACAGGATGCCAACCTGCGGCGCACAGGCGAGCACTCGCAATACTACCGTGCCTATACACAGGAGCATGAGGCCCAGCGGGTGGATAACTACAACCTGCTATACGTCGCCCTGACACGTGCGGCGGACAACCTCTATGTCTATGCTCTGCCGGACGCCGTGCAGCATGCTGAGGATTATCCTACGGTGGCAGCCTCGCTGCTGGACTACTGCCGCTTGCGTGACCGTCTTCCCGACTTGCATGACAGCGGACAGACCTGCCTGGAGTATGCTGTGGGCGATGCTCCGTTCATCCACCGGACGGACGGCGCGAAAAGCGCGGGAGTGTTTGATTTTGTTGGTGCGGAAAAGATTGCCGCCACCATCTATAGCGACGGCACACAGGTCGCTTTCCGGCAGTCGCAGGAGTCTGTGCAATATACCCTTGACCCCGAGAATGCCGACAGCGCGGCCGCACAGATAGATTTCGGACTGCTATGCCATGACATATTCGCGCACATAGCACGTCAGCAGGATGCCCGGCTTGTGCTGGACGCTTACCGCCAGCAGGGGCTCATCGAGGACGACACACTCTACCGTCGGATAGAAGGACTGATCAGCCGCGCGTTCACCTCGCCGCTGATGCAGCACTGGTTCGACGGCTCATGGCAACTCATGCGCGAGGCGGCTATCCTTACGCCCAACACGCTGATACGTCCTGACCGTGTGATGATCAAAGGCAATCAGGCCGTGGTGCTGGACTATAAGTTCACCACCGAGCAGCGTCCCGGCTATGTCGGGCAGGTGCGCGACTATATGTCCGCACTCACTGACATGGGCTACAATCCGGTGGAAGGCTGGCTATGGTACGCCTTCACCAACCAATTGGTAAAAGTATGACCACATTCCTGAATAGCGTATTGGATGAACTCCTCCGCCGTTTTGGCTGGGAGGGGCTGCGTGATGTGACATTGGTCTTCCCGATGCACCGCGCCGGTGTGGTTATGCGTAGCGAGTTACAGCGCCGTATGGCTGCCGGCCATCCGTCAGCCCTCTGGGCTCCTCAGATGCTTGCGCTCGGTGACCTGTTTGACAGCCTTTGTCCCTTGGGCAAGGAGGATGAACTGTTCACCGTCTGCCGTCTGCACCGCATATACAGTGAATGTGTCCCCGAGGACACTTTGGAGATAGACCGCTTTTACGGCTGGGGACGACAGCTGCTGGCGGATTTTACGAACATCGACCAGGGCATACATGAGACAGAGACGGACGCGTTCTTCCGCAATGCACTGAGTCTGGCTGACCTGGATACCTATAAACTCGACGAGGATGTACGTCATCGGCTCGAAGACCTGCTCTACAAGGGTGAGGCACGCAGCCAGTCGCTCATCGCGCAGTCTGTGCAGGCACATTTCGCCGCGCTGTGGCAGGCGATGCCGGATATCTACCACCGTCTGCGCGACGAACTGCTGAACGACGGCAAGGGGTACGAGGGGCAGCGCATGCGCTACGTGGTCAGCCATTGGCCCGAACTGCGTGAGCGCGCTACGGCGGGGACCTACTGCTTTATCGGCTTCAACTACCTGCTGCCGGTCGAACGGCAACTCATGCAACTGCTGCACAACGAAGGACGGGCGCTCTTTTTCTGGGATTATATAGATAACTTCCGCACCAACAGCAAGGCGTTTGCCTTCATCCGTCAGAACATGCTCACCCTGCCCAATGCGCTGCCGGCAGCGGTGTGGGGACAGCCCAGACGGATACGTGCCGTCACGGCTACCTCTGTGCACTCCGAGGCGCAGTTCGCCGGACAGTGGCTGGCGGATACCTATACCCACCGCGGAGAACCGACAGCAGTGGTTATCTGCGATGAAGCACAACTTGAGCCGGTCATCTACAGTCTGCCGCCTATACGTCTGAGTGACAGCAACGCACCCGAGCAGGTGAACATCACCAAGGGCTATCCGCTACGCCATGCGCCGGTGTTCGTCGATACCGTCCGTATGCTGGAAAAGGCACTCACCATCCATGCTGATAATCCTGTCGAGGCACTGCAATCTGTCATCCGCCACCTCGACACCTCCCTGCTATACACTCGTATCCAACGGCCAATGGCCAACGGCCAACGGCCAACTCCCTCCCCTCTGAGAGGGGAGCCGGAGGGGTGTCCCCCTTCCTGGCAGTACCATCTCTCCCGCGAAGCCCTCTACCAGACACGCCGTACACTGGTGCAGTTCATCACCATCCTTCGTGACAACCTTCTGAGCGGTCTTAATGTCCATCCGGACCTGCTTGCCCGTCTCATACGCAGGCATCTGGAACAGGTCAGCCTGCCTTTCCATGGCGAACCGGTCACGGATATGCAGGTCATGGGTGTGCTGGAGACGCGTACCCTGGATTTCAAGCATCTGTTGCTGCTCAATGTGGAGGAGGGTGTTATCCCTGCCCACCAGCCTGATAAGTCGTTCCTGCCGTATTATCTGAGGAAGGCCTACGGCTTGCAGACGCACGACGAACGGGCGTCCGTCTATGCCTACAACTTCTTCCGTCTGCTCAATCGTGCTCAGGATGTAACGGTCCTGTTCAGCCAGTCGCAGACAGCCATGACGCGCAAGACGATGTCGCGTTTCCTGATGCAGATGCTCATCTGCCCCGAGGAGTTCACCGTCAGCAGGTTCGCCCTCACCGAGAGCAACACCCTCCGCCCCGCCCAAACCATTGAGATAGCCAACGGCCAATGGCCAAAAGCTAATGGCCAACCCGCCCACCTCTCTCCTTCCGCCATCAACACATTCTACGCCTGCAAGCGGATGTTCTATCTGGAGTATATACTCGGTCTGCGTGAGCCGGACGATGAACAGATGATCTTCTCCAACCGCACCCTCGGACTGTTTGTGCACGAGGCGGTGCATTATCTCTACGAGAGGTATCTGGGATGCGACAACAGCCATCCGGTGCGCATCAACCCCAACCGGATTGAGCAACTCAACACCCCCGAGTACCGGTATCAGGCACTTTGTGCAGCCTACGAACGGCTCAATGCCGCTCACTCGCTCACTCCCTCCCCTCTGAGAGGGGAGCCGGAGGGGTGTCTTGTCATGGACCAACACCCGATGGAGAACCGCGTTATCGACACCTATATCCGGCACGTGCTTGCGCGTGACCGATACGATGCCGAGCACCGCGGACTGACTATCCTCCTGCTCGAGAGTCCGCAATACACTCGTATCCAATGGCCGGCGGGGTCCCCACAAACAACGTGCAGTGGGGTAGGAGTGGCTAATGGCCAACGGCCAACGGCCAACGGCCAACCCCTCACTCCCTCCCCTCTGAGAGGGGAGCCGGAGGGGTGTCTTATCGGCGGTCGCCTTGACCGCATGGACCGTGTGGGTGGCCTGAACGGTACGCAGGAGGTGACCCGTATTGTCGATTACAAGTGCGGACGGTATGCGCCGGCTAAGATGTCTGCCAACAGTGCAGACCTGTGTACGCCTGAAAAGCCCGACACTGATTATATCCGTCAGACCCTTATCTACAGTTATGTAGCATACTGCAATCATCCATCATCCATCGAGCCTCACCTGTTCTTCACTTCGCAGGACCTGACGGACGAGCGTACCTTGACACGTGTATCCATTGACCGCACACCCGTTTGTTTCGATGCTGACAGTGCCGGAGCCTATACTGACCTTATTCGTGGAATGCTGGAGGATATTCTTGCCGAGCGGGAGTTCCCACAGTGTACTGACTGCTCGTCCTACTGCCCGTTCCTGCAACTCTGTAACCGCCGCCCCTCGAAATTCGGCTAATAACCATCCCTCAAAACGCATATCTATTGAGCAGAATGCATAAAAGCGTCACTTTTTTATGGTCAAGTGACGTTTTGATTTGCATGTGTGAAAAAAATGTTGTATTTTTGTTGCTGATTTTGTAATTCAATCGGATTAAAAACGAAAAAACGTATCAAAAGTATGGGAAATGTTCGGTTTGAAGCGTTGAAAATGGCTTTTGCGCATAAATCTGTTGAAGTGGATGTGCCCGAAGGCAAGGTAAAGGACTATTTTGCCCGTGACGTGTTCACGCGTGAAAAGATGAAGGAGTACATTGCGCCGGAGATACTGGAGCAGTTGCTTGATGATGTGGATAACGGCCGTACGATCCACCGCGACATAGCCGGTGTGGTAGCCATCGGTATCCGCAAGTGGGCTATCGAGCGCGGCGCAACGCACTTCACCCACTGGTTTCAGCCGCTGACAGGCGGTACGGCGGAGAAGCACGATGCGTTCTTTACGCTCAAGAACGGTGCGCTGCTGGAGGAGTTCAGCGGCGACAGCCTGTACCAGCAGGAGCCTGACGCCTCGTCGTTCCCAAGCGGCGGTATCCGTAATACCTTTGAGGCGCGCGGTTATTCGGCCTGGGATCCTTCAAGCCCGGTGTTCCTGATTGGCGACACGCTGTGTATCCCCACGGTGTTCGTGGCCTACACGGGCGAGGCGCTGGACTACAAGACCCCGCTCATCCGTTCGACGGCGGCACTCTGCCACGCAGCGCGTGAGGTGTGCGCGTACTTCGACAAGCAGGTCAAGCATGTGCATGCGAACCTCGGATGGGAACAGGAGTACTTCCTGGTTGACGAGGCGCTCTACAACGCGCGTCCCGACCTGATGCTCACCGGTCGCACGCTCATGGGCCACAACAGCGCAAAGAGCCAGCAGCTAGAAGACCATTACTTCGGCGCAATACCCGCCCGCGTGTTAGCGTTCATGCGCGAACTCGAATACGAAGCATTGAAAGCCGGCGTACCCGTGCGCACGCGTCATAATGAGGTGGCACCCAACCAGTTTGAGATGGCGCCCATTTTCGAGGATGTCAATCTGGCCAACGATCACAACTTGCTCGTCATGTCTATCATGGAGCGTGTGGCGGAGCGACACCATTTCCGCGTACTGCTGCACGAGAAGCCCTACGCAGGCATCAACGGTAGCGGCAAGCACTGCAACTGGTCGTTACAGACGAACACAGGCATCAACCTGCTTGCACCGGGCAAGAACCCCTACCAGAACCTGCAGTTCATAACATTTCTGGTGAACGTGCTGATGGCGGTACAGCGGCATAACGGATTGCTGAAAGCCAGCATAGTCAGCGCCACCAACGAGCACCGCCTGGGTGCCAATGAGGCACCGCCGGCAATCATCTCCGTCTTCCTGGGCAAGCAGATTACAGCCGTTCTTGACAAACTTGAGCATGCGACTGCCGAAGAGGCGATCATTATCAATGCCAAGAAAGAAATGAAACTCGGCGTGGCTAACATCCCTGAGATACTGCTGGACAACACAGACCGCAACCGCACCTCGCCATTCGCCTTCACCGGTAATCGCTTTGAGTTCCGTGCAGTAGGTTCGTCGGCTAACTGCGGTGCTGCCATGCTTGCACTCAATGCCGCCGTGGCGGAGCAACTCATGCTCTTCAAGGCGGAGGTGGACAAGCGTATCGAGCAGGGCGAAGCGAAAGAGCGCGTGCTGTTTGATGTAATCAAGAAATATATCGTCGCGTGCAAAGCCATCCGCTTCGACGGCAACGGCTACAGCGACGAGTGGAAAGCCGAGGCGCAGAAGCGCGGCCTGGACTGCGAGACGAGTGTGCCGCTGGTCATCGACCGTTATCTGGCACCGGACAGCATCCGGATGTTCCAGTACACCGGCGTGCTCAACGAAGCCGAACTGCACAGCCGCAGTGAGGTCAAATGGGAAACCTACACCAAAAAACTCCAAATAGAAAGCCGCGTCATGGGTGACCTGGTGGTCAACCATGTACTGCCGGCTGCCAAACGCTACCAGACCATGCTGTTGCAGAACGTGCTGGCGGTCAAGCAGGTGTTCAGCGCCGATGAGACGGCCAGCCTCAACGAGATGGACTACAGCATCATCCGTCAGATTGAGCACCACTCGGGTGCTATCCTCGAGGGCGTGGAGGCGATGACCGAAGCGCGCCATAAAGCCAACCGCCAACCCGACGAACGCAGCAAGGCCATCGCCTATCACGACACCGTGCTGCCGCTCATGGCAGATATCCGCGAGCACGCCGATGCGCTGGAGATGATTATCGACGACGAAATGTGGACACTGCCTAAGTACCGCGAACTCCTCTTCATCCACTAAAATGAAACTGCCATTCATCAAGATGCACGCGTTGGGAAACGACTACGTCTATATTGACTGTCTTTCCCGCAAGATGGATTCGCACATGGCGAACGCCGATCTGCCTGCGCTGGCTCGCGTAATCAGCGACCGCCACCGGGGCATCGGTTCGGATGGGTTAGTGCTCATCCTGCCCAGCAGGGTGGCCGATGTACGCATGCGCATGTTCAATGCTGACGGCAGTGAGGCGGAGATGTGCGGCAACGCGGCACGGTGCATAGCCAAGTATGTCTTTGAGCAGAGGCTGTGTGGTAATCCGCTGACAATCGAAACACTTGCAGGTATCAAGCAACTTACACCAATAATAAATGCCGAGGGCAGAGTAGAGCAGGTTACTGTAGAGATGGGCACCACACTCGGTAATCCGCATGAGGTGTTCTTCGTGGATGCAGCTGACGCTCTCGATCCGCAGTTCAAGCAGTTGTGCACCGATGCGCGTTATGCTGACCTCCGTAAGCGTGCGAACATAGAATGCGTGTACGTACTTAATCGTAAGGAACTGCGCATGCGCGTATGCGAGCGTGGCACGGGCGAGACGATGGCATGCGGCACAGGTGCCTGCGCGGCAGCTGTTGAGGCAATGAACAAGAAACTTACAACCAACAAGGTAACGGTGCATATGCCGGGCGGTGACGTGTCAGTTCGCCGCGATGACAAAGGTATCATCTACCTTACCGGCACCGCCACGGAGGTCTTCCGTGGTGAATATAATTGGGAGGACTGAACATGCAACTGAATACCCATTTGCAACAGATGAACGGCAGTTATCTCTTTACGGAGATAGTGCATCGGACAGAGGTGTATCAAGCAGCGCATCGTGATACACGGATCTTGCGGCTTGGCGTGGGAGATGTGACGCGTCCGTTGCCGCAACCTATTGTGGATGCGATGCATCGTGCAGTCGAAGAGTTGGCGCACAGGGAAACCTTCCGGGGTTATGGCCTTGAATGGGGCTACCCATGGCTTCGTCAGGCTATCATCGACAATGACTACACGCCGCGCGGTGTATCGCTGGACTTAGATGAGGTGTTTATCTCGGATGGTGCAGGCAGCGATCTTGGCAACCTGAGCGAACTGTTCGATGCGCATAATACGGTGGCAGTTTTAGACCCGGCTTATCCTGCATACGAAGACACATCGCTGATGGCCGGTCGCACCATTGTTTACTTGCCTTGTACAGCAGAGAACGGCTTTGTGGCTCAACTACCGGAAACGCAGGTGGATATAATCTATCTCTGCTATCCTAACAACCCCTTAGGTATCGTCTTGTCGCGAGAACAACTGAAACAGTGGGTGGACTATGCTCGTGAGCACCAAAGTATTATCATCTATGATTCGGCTTATGAAGCGTTCATTCAAGACCCGACTATCCCGCATTCGATCTATGAGATAGATGGGGCAAAGGAGGTAGCTATTGAGGTGCGTAGTTTCAGTAAGACGGCTGGATTCACGGGTGTGCGTTGCGGCTATACAATAGTGCCCAAACTGACTGGTCTCAACGCCATGTGGCTCCGACGCCAGTGTACGAAATACAATGGTACATCGTATATCTCCCAGCGTGGGGCGGAGGCGAGCTATACGCCTGAAGGGAAAGNNAGAACGCTCCTTATATCTGGTGCCGTGTGCCGCAAGGCTACTCCTCCTGGTCATTCTTTGACCATCTGCTCAGCACCTGTCAGATTGTTTGTACACCGGGGGCAGGTTTCGGCCCTTCCGGCGAAGGCTACGTCCGCTTCTCTGCCTTCTCCCCGCGAGAAGACTGCCTTGAAGCACTAGAACGAATGAAAACTAAAAATTTGAAATCATAAATCATAAATAATTATGTGTGGCATTGTTGGTTACATAGGAAAAAGAAAAGCCTATCCGATCCTTATTAAGGGGCTTCATCGCCTCGAGTACCGCGGCTACGACAGTGCCGGCGTGGCGCTCATCAATCCCGAGGGGCAGTTGAATATCTACAAGGCCAAAGGCAAGGTGGCTGAACTCGAGGCCTATGCCGCTGACAAAGATATAGAGGGCTGCATCGGCATCGCTCACACCCGCTGGGCTACCCACGGCGAGCCGAACACCGTCAATGCCCATCCGCATTACTCCGAGAGTGAGCGGCTGGCTATCATCCATAACGGTATAATCGAGAACTATGCCGTACTTAAGGCAGGCTTGCAACAGGAGGGATACACCTTCAAGTCCGACACGGATACCGAGGTGCTGGTGCAGCTCATCGAATACACGCAGGTCAACCGTCATGTGGACCTGAAGACAGCCGTGCAACTGGCGTTGCAGCAGGTCATCGGTGCGTACGCCATTGCTGTGCTGGACAAGGAACATCCCGACACGCTCATTGCCGCACGCAAAGGTTCGCCGCTGGTGGTGGGCATCGGTGAGGACGAGTATTTCCTGGCTTCCGACGCCACGCCTATCGTCGAATATACGGATAAGGTCATTTACATCGAAGACGAAGAAGTGGTCAGCCTGCAAGTAGGCTGCGATGTCGATATAACGACTATCAATAACGTAACCAAGACCCCTGAAATCAAGCGGCTTGAACTATCGTTGAGTCAACTGGAGAAAGGCGGCTATCCGCACTTCATGCTCAAGGAGATCTTCGAGCAGCCGCGTACACTGACCGACTCCATGCGCGGACGTGTCAATGTCCGGCAGGACAATATCGCGCTGTCGGGTTTCATTGACAACAAGGAGCGTTTCCTCAATGCCAAGCGTATCATCATCACCGCTTGCGGCACCTCATGGCACGCCGGACTGATAGCCATGTACGCCATCGAGGAGTTTGCGCAGATACCCGTTGAGGTCGAGTACTCCAGCGAGTTCCGCTACCGCAAACCCGTCATCAACAAAGATGACGTAGTCATCGCTATCTCGCAGTCCGGCGAGACGGCCGACACCCTGGCAGCTATCCAGTTGGCGAAAGAGAAAGGTGCGTTCATCTTCTCGATCTGCAACGTCGTCGGTGCATCTATCCCGCGCGTCTCGGACAGCGGTTGCTACACGCACGTCGGACCCGAGATCGGCGTAGCCAGCACCAAAGCCTTCACGGCGCAGGTCGTGGCGCTCACGATGCTTGCGCTCTGTATAGGTCGCGAGAAAGGCACGATGACCAAGGAACAGTACCTGAAGGTAGTGCGCGAGCTCGGTCAGATCCCTGACAAGATTGAGCGTGTGCTCGGTCAGAACAAGCGCATAGCGGATTTCGCCAAGACCTTCACCTATGCGCAGAACTTCATCTATCTCGGCCGTGGCTATAACTTCCCCGTGGCGATGGAGGGTGCGCTCAAACTCAAGGAGATAAGTTACATTCATGCCGAGGGTTATCCTGCCGCCGAGATGAAACACGGACCGATAGCGCTTGTCTCGCAGGAGATGCCTGTGGTGGTGGTAGCTCCCCGTTGCGGCACGTACGAAAAGGTGGTAAGTAACATCCAGGAGATCAAGGCGCGCAAAGGTAGGGTGATTGCCGTGGTAACCGAGGGTGACGAACTGGTCAGCCGTATTGCCGACTATATTATTGAGGTGCCTGAGACCGAGGAGTGCCTGACGCCGTTACTGACGGTTATACCTTTGCAACTGCTCGCCTATCACATAGCTGTGGTCAAGGGTTGCGATGTCGATCAACCACGTAACTTGGCTAAATCAGTAACAGTAGAATAAATAACATATATGGAAAAGAAAATCAGAGTAGCCGTATTAGGATACGGGAATATTGGCAGGGCGGCTGAGCAAGCTGTCAAGGCGGCACCCGACATGCAGTTGGCGGGAGTGTTTCATCATGACGATTGTCTCGACTGCGTAGAGGCGGATGTGATGCTCGTCTGTACGCCCACACGCGAGGTGCAGAAGTTCGCCACCGTGCTTGCCGCACGGGGTATATGCACCGTGGACAGCTTCGATATCCACTCGCAGATAGGCAATCTTCGTAGCGCGATGGATGCCGTGTGCAAGACCGGCAGGACGGTCAGTATCATCTCCGCCGGTTGGGACCCCGGCAGCGACAGTATGGTGCGTGCCATCCTGCTTGCACTCGCGCCCAACGGTCTGACCTACACCAACTTCGGCCCCGGACGCAGTATGGGGCACACCGTAGCCGCCAAGGCTATCGCTGGTGTGAAGAATGCACTGTCGATGACCATCCCTCTCGGAACAGGTATCCACCGCCGTATGGTGTATGTCGAGCTGGAGGACGGCGCGGACTTCAAGACCGTCGAAGCCGCTATCCTCCGAGATGACTACTTTGCGCACGACGAGACGCACGTCATAGCAGTGGATAGCGTCGAAGCGCTGAACAACGTTGCCCACGGCGTCAATCTTGTACGCAACGGCGTGTCCGGCGAGACCCATAACCAGCGCTTTGAGTTCAATATGACCATCAACAACCCTGCACTGACCGGACAGGTCATGGTCAGTTGTGCGCGTGCCGCCGTACGCCTCCGACAGCGTGGCGATTATGGTGCCCGTACGATGATCGAGCTTGCGCCGATTGACTTGCTACCGGGTAACAGAGAGGACCTGATAAAGGCGCTCGTATAATACAAAGCCTTCATCCGTAAGTAAACAGGCTCTATAAGCAAGGAGATGCGTCAAGACGACGCATCTCCTTGCTTGTTCATCCCAAAGACTTGTTCGCTTATTGCTTCAGCTCGAACGGGAACGAAGCAATCAGTGCACCGTCAATAAAGAAGTCCGCGTTGTACAGGCCTTTGTACAGTATCTCGCCCACGTTCCAGTACAGCACCTCGTCCACAGCCTCGCCGCCGTACTCAAACTCCTTGCTCAGCGAGTACTCAATCTCGCTGTTCTCGAACGCAAACATCCTTCGGGCAGGATCGGGCAGGGTGATCAGCTCGCCGTCCGGACGTACGATACGCATATACACGCGTTTCAGTCCGCGTTCGCAGGTGACGTTCTTGCCGATGGTGAAGTCGAACTGGATCTTCTGCATCTGGTTCAAGTTCGAGGTCTTGCGGTCACGTTTGTTCAGCGGGGTAACGCTGAATGCTGTTATCTCCAGCATCGATGCACGTGTCACCTTCTCGGTCAGATGGGTGTTCTGCTGCTGCAGTTCCTCTGCCTGCTGTTGAACAACGGCGTACTGTTCGCGTACCTGACGGTTCTCGGCGGTCAGACGCCGGTTGGTCTGGTTGAGACTGTCGATCTGGTGTACGTACGACACCATGACCTGACGTACGGTTGCCAGTTCTTTCTTCAGTTCGGCTATACGGCGGGCGTTGGTCGCCTTGGTGATACGCAGTTCCTCCAGCAGGTCGCGTACACGCTGCTGCTCCTGGTTCAACAGTTGCGCCAGACTGTCGTTGTGGATATCCGGCGTACGGTAACCGTCGAACTGCATCGCCAGGTCTTCATACTCGTCCTCCAGCTCGGACTTCTCGAACTCCATCTGCTCGACCATCTCCACCATCTCCTGCTTCTGCGCAAAATACAGGTACGTCAGCGCACCGATGGCTGCCAGCAGCAGGATAATCAGGATTACGGGAAATTTCTTTTTCATAATAGCGGGATTACTTTTTCCAGTTTATTGCTTCTCGACCCTTTGATGAGCACGGTGCAGCCGCTCAGCGGTTGTTGCTTCAGGTGCTCGCACAACGCGTCAACATCCGTGAATATAGGGTAGGGTGCTGTCGTCTCGCGGTACTCGTCACCAACCAGCAGCACGGTGTCTGCCTTGCGCTCCAGCAGCATGTTCACGATGTTCTGGTGCTCGGTATGGCTGTACTCGCCGAGTTCCCTCATCGCGCCCAAGATGTAGCATTGGCTGACTGCTGACTGCTGATGGCTGAACGCCTCTATCGCTGCGGTCATTGATGTCGGGTTGGCATTGTAGGCATCCACAATCAGGGTGTTCTTCTCCGTCTGCATGCGCTGCGAACGGTTGTTCGACGGCACGTACGCACGGATAGCTTCCATGCCTTTCTCACGGTTCACGCCGAAATACTCGCCTACGCACAGCGCCGCTTGTATGTTCTCGCTGTTGTATGCACCCACCAGTTGTGTGCCTTCGGGCATCACGCCGGTGTGATACTCGATAACTCGAGATTTCGATAACTCGGGATCTCGAGACTTCGACTCGTCAAGCATCTGCGCCAGATTAGGGTTGTCCGCATTGCGGAAGATGGTGCCGTTGTGCGCCAGAATAAAGTCGTAGAGCTCGGCCTTGGTCTTCATCACTCCTTCAAATGAACCGAAGCCTTGCAGGTGCGCCTTGCCCACGTTCGTAATCAGTCCGCAGTTCGGCTCTGCTACCTCTACCAGCTCCTTGATGTCTCCGGGGTGCGAGGCGCCCATCTCCACGATAGCCAGCTCATGCCCTTTGGTCAGTTGCAGAAGGGTAAGCGGTACGCCTATACTGTTGTTCAGGTTGCCTTGCGTATAATGTGTCCTGAACTTCGTGCTCAGTACGGCTGCCAGCAACTCTTTCGTTGTCGTCTTGCCGTTCGTGCCCGTGATACCTATAATAGGCGTACCCAGGTACCTGCGCCATGCGCGTGCGAGGTCCTGCAGTGCCTGCAGGCTGTTCTCCACCAGCAGTGCCGAGTACTCGCCTGCAGCCTGGATGGCGTCATACACCTGCTCGTCATCCACTACAGCCAGCGATGCGCCTTGCTGCAATGCCTGCAACGCAAAACTGTTACCGTCGAAGTTCTCACCCTTCAGCGCCACAAACACGCAGCCTTCCGTAATCTTCCGGCTGTCAGTTGTGACATTGAGGGACGACTTATCGTTTATTAGGAAGCTCCAGTCCATAACCTTTCTTTTTGTCTTCCACCTTCAGTGCCAGACTCAGGAAGAATGCCAGCACACCGAACGATGCAAACACTATCATCGGTACCAGATAACCGTCAGTAGCCACGCGCAGCTTGCCAATCAGCAGCGGCACAAGACACAGACCGACGTTCTGTACCCAGAAAATCAGGCAGTATGCCGAACCCAGTACCTTCTCATCGATAATCTTCGGTACACTCGGCCACATGGATGCCGGTACAAGCGAGAAGCTTACGCCCAGCACAAGGATAGTGACGAGTGCCAGCAGCTTGCTCGGATAAGCCGGCAGCACGAACGCAAACACGCAGTGGCAGGCAATCATGATCACTGCACCGAGCAGCATCATGGACGCACCTTTGCCCTTGTAGTCGATGAACGCACCCAGGAACGGGGTCAGTACCATAGCCAGTATCGGGAACCACTTGAACAGACCTGCAGCCTCGGCGTTGCTGATGCTCAGGGTCTCCTCCAGGAAGTTGGTAGCAAAGCGCTGGAAGGGGAAGATGGCCGAATAGTACAGCACGCACAGCAGAGCCACGATCCAGAACATCTTGCTGGAGAAGATCTGTTTCAGGTCACTCACATGGAACTCATCCTCGGGATCATGCACGGCAGGTGCTTCACCTATTGCCACCAGCTGCTTGTCGAACTTGTTGTCCATTATCGTGAACACGAAGAAGTTCAGCAATCCTATCACGAGCAGCAGTGACGCGAACAGCAGCGGTGCCACTACTGAGTTCGTTCCGTTAACGGCAAACTGCGAACTGAACATCGGCGACAGCCACATGGCGGCAAACACGCCCAGACGGGCGATAGCCATCTCCAGACCCATAGCCAGTGCCATCTCTTTGCCCTTGAACCACTTGGCGAGGATCTTGCTCACGGTTGTACCGGCCATCTCGCAGCCGCAGCCGAAGATCATAAATCCGAACATCGCCAGCTTGGCGCTACCCGGCATCGAGGGCCACCACGCGTTGAGCCACTCTACGGTGTTGGCGTCCGCCCAGGATATACCCCAGTACTTGATTGCCGCACCGATAACCATCAGCGATGCCGAGAGCAGACCGGTGAAGCGGACACCCATCTTGTCGAGGATGATACCGGCGATGATCAGGAAACCGAACACGTTCAGCAGGTACTCACCGGCAGCATAGGTGCCAAACACGCCTTGGTCCCAACCGAGCGTCTCGTTCAGCAGAGAAGCCAGCGGCGACAGTATATCCACAAACATGTAGGCAAAGAACATCATCGATGCCACCAGCACAAGCACGGTCCACCGTGCCCACGATTTGTCACGAAGTAAGGATTGAATTTGTTCCATAGTTGTACTTATAATGCCTCATCCTCCGGTTCCCTGCAAATGGGCTTGTGAGGATGAGGCGTGTTGTGTTTGCGACGAAGCCACTCGGCTTTACGCTTTTCGTATTCCGCGTAGTGCGATTCGAGGTAGCCGTCAGCCATAAACTTTCAATCGTCAATTATCAATTATCAATTGTCAATTATCCATTATTTAATACCTAACTTGGTTTTTACCAGCGGCATTACGTTATCTGCGTCCGGTGCGACATATACGGCGGCAGCGCTGTCGAAGATGTAGGTGTAGTTGTTGGCTGCACCTACCTCCTGAATAGCCTTCGCCATACGCTCGTTCACCGGCTTGAGGTACTCGCCACGCTTCTGCTCTACGTCCTGCTGTGCAGTCTGGTAGGTTGTTTGCAGACGCTGCTGCATCGAGTACAACTCTTCCTCCTGAATCTGACGCATGGCCTCAGGCATCGTGCTCTGCTTCTGCTGATAGTCCTGCAGTTTCTTCTGATACTCTTCCTGCATGGTCATCAGCAGGTTCTCGTATTGCTTGTTCAGACTGTCCATACGTGTCTGGATGTCTTTGAGTTCGGGCATCAGCATAAACAACTCCTGCGTGTTCACATAACCGAACTTCTGTGCATTTGCGGTCAGCGTCAGCGCCAGCACCGCCATAATCATTACAATCTTTTTCATATTCGTTATTTTAATTATTCTCGATATTTCGATTTGTCGATATTTCGATATTTCGAAGGGTTACTTTGCGCCTAATTTCTGCAGCAACTGATCCGAGTAGTCCAGTTTCGACGACAGGTACAGCAGTCCCGGGTCTGACGAGCGGTCTTTGATTACGTCTATATGCTTCTCGTTGGCGAGTTCCTGAATGGCTGCATAAATCTCGTCCTGTATAGGCTTGAGCAGTGCCTCGCGTTTCTTCACCAGTTCGCCCGTTTCGCCGAAGTACTTGCGCTTGAGTTCGATAGCCTCTTGCTCTTTCTGCAGGATCTCTTCCTCGCGGCGTGCACGCATGTCTTCCGACAGGAAGATCTGCTCGGTCTGGTAGTTCGTGGTCATGACGCGGATCTCCTGCTCCAGCGCATCCACTTCCTTCTGCCAGCGCTTGGCAATCATCGTCAGCTGCTCATTGGCTGTCTCGTACTGTGGTAAGTTCTTCAAAATGTATGCCATATCGACATACCCGACGGTATTCTCTTTCGCGCTATACGCTCCAACGACGCATAACGCGCTAATTATCAATGCAAACAGTCTTTTCATTTTTCTATTATCTTTTTTCTTTCAACAACTCTAAACACTAAACTCTAAACTCTCAACTTTAGATTACAGCTCCTGTCCCAGCACGAAGTGGAACTGGCTCTTGCCGTACTGGTCTGAACCGTTGATCTTGTCGAAGCCCCAGCCCCAGTCTATACCGAGCAATCCGAACATCGGCAGGAACACGCGCACACCCACACCGGCGGAACGCTTCAGGTTGAACGGGTTGAAGTCCTTGATGTCCGCGAAGCAGTTACCGGCCTCCAGGAAGCCCAGTGCCCAGATCGTTGCGTTCTGCTCCAGCGAGATAGGATAGCGCAACTCCAGCGTGAACTTGTTGTACAGGTAACCCATGTTTCGTCCGGTCTGCGAGTCATACGGCGTAAGCGAACCTGACGAATAACCACGCATGGATATATAGTCGGTGGCGTACGATGAGTACGACGACATGCCGTCACCGCCCATGTAGAACGACTCAAACGGCGATTTGGCGTCTTTGTTGTAGTGACCCAGGTAGCCGAACTCAAAGCGCGTCATCAGCACGAGCTTCGAGTCACGCGTCAGCGGCGTGAATATCTTGCCGTTGAACTTCCACTTGTGGTACTCGATCAGGTGATAGCGCTCCGAGGTGGTCATCTGCGAGTAGTCCTTGCCGTTGAAGACCGACCATGGCGGCGTAATCTTCAGTCCTAACACGAACTGCGAACCGCGACGTGTGTATATCGGGTTGTCAATGCTCGAGCGTGACAGCTGCAGGTTCAGCGACAGGTTGTGACTCGTACCGTTGGCAATGAGCAAGTATGGCCAGTCCTTCATCCAGTATGCCTGGTACGACAGCTCGCCGTAGAACTGGAAGTAGTCGTCCGGCCAGCGCAGACGCTTGCCGTAACCGACGCTCACGCCGAACGTACGCAGGTACTTGTCCGGGTCTGCCTCACTCTCTGCCAGTTGCTGGTAGTAGTCCGAGTTGCCGTAGTAGGCGTAGTTGTAGGCGTACGAGTTGTACAGGTTACGGTACGCCTGATAGTAGCGGTCGGAGTAACCGGTCTGCGAGGCGAAGAACACCGACGTGGACAGCGAGTTCGGGCGCTTGCCGCCCAGCCACGGCTCAATGAACGAGATGGAGGCCGAGGTGTAGTACACGCCGTTCGTTCGTGCGTTGATGCTGAACGTCTGGCCCTCGCCTTGCGGCACAATGCGGTAGGCTTTCTTGTTGAACAGGTTCTGGATGGCGAAGTTCGTGAACTTCAGGCCTATCGAGCCGACTATACCTGTTGCTCCCCAACCGAGCGAGAACTCAATCTGGTCGGAGGATTTCGTCTCCAGGTTGTAGGTTATGTCCACTGTTCCGTCTTCGGGGTTGGGCTGGATGTCCGGCACCAGTTTCTCCTGGTCGAAGTGTCCCATCTGCGCCAACTCACGCAGCGAACGCATGATGTCCGACTGCGAGTACAGCTGTCCGGGCTTGGTGTACAGTTCACGGCGTACCACATGCTCGTAAACGCGCGTGTTACCCACGATGTTTATCTCGTTGATGGTGGCGGGACGTCCTTCGTAGATGCGCATCTCAAAGTCAATGCTGTCGTTGTCCACATTCACCTCCACGGGGTCAACGTTGAAGAACAGATAACCCTGGTCGGTGTACAGTTTGGCTACGGCATCGTCGTCCTCGTTCAGACGTTTGTTCAGTTCCTTTAGGTTGTATGCCTCACCCGGCTTGATGCCGAGCACGGCATCCAGATACTCGTACGGATAGACGGTGTTACCCACCCAGTTGATGGAGCGAATATAGTATTTGTCGCCCTCGCTGATGGTCATATATACGTCCACACGCGTCGGGTCTTCGGGGTTGGGCACAACGCTGTCGGCTACGATATACGCATCGCGGTAACCGAGCTCGTTGTATTTCTCGATAACGGCCTGTTTGTCTTTCTCGTACTCGGCGGTGACGAACTTCTTGGTGCGGAAGAGGTTGACGATGTTGTTGTCATTCGTCTTCTTCATCGCCTTGTTGATCTGCGTATGGGTCAGCGCCTTGTTGCCGGTGATATAGATCTTGCCGATCTTCGTCTTGGCTTTCTTGTCGATGTTCACCAGCACCTTCACGTACCCTTCGCGGTCACGGTCAGGCTGCTGCAGCACTTGTACGTCGGCGTTGTGGAAACCTTTTTCCGCCAGGTATTTCTTCACGATTGTTTTCGCGCGGTCGGCCAGGTTGGGCGTCATCTGAGCACCTTTGCTGATGCCCACTTTTACTTCCACGTCCTCTTTCTCGCTCTTTTTCAGTCCGGTATAGCTTATCTCACTCACACGCGGACGCTGCTTCAGCCGTATCTCCAGCCATATTTTGTCGCCCTCTATCTTCGTGGCAACAATCTTCACGTCGGAGAACAGTCCCTGCTTCCAGAACCGGCGGATAGATTTGGTTATCTGGTCGCCGGGCACCTCTATCTTGTCGCCTACAGCCAGTCCGGAGAAACCTATCAGCACAAAATCCTCATAACTCGGCGCACCGCTCACGCTGATGCCGGCTATCTCGTAGGTCTTGCGTGCCAGGCCGTACTCAATCTTCGGCGCAGACGCCGAACCGGCAGCAGTTTCCGTAACCGCCGTACTGTCCTGTGCATCAGCCATAACCGGCTGACACAGCAGCATCGCTAGAATTATATATGTCAGTAGTTTCTTCATTACTTTGGCCGTTGGCTTTTGGCTTTTGGCAGCCAATGGCTAATGGCTAACGGCTAATGGCCAATGGTTATTTGTTCGGATGTTTTACCAAAGCGGCGTTCCCTGTGCTGATAATCGACGATGGCCTCATACAGGTCTTCCACTGTGAACTCCGGCCACAGCCTGTCGGTGAAGTACAGTTCGCTGTACGCTATCTGCCACAGCAGGAAGTTCGATATCCGCAGCTCGCCGGACGTACGGATGAGCAGATCCGGGTCGGGTATGCCGCAGGTGGTCAGGTGTTCGCTGATTGCCGCCTCGCTGATGTCGTCTATGCCCATCGTGCCGTTCTTCACCTCGGTTGCTATCCGTTTGGCGGCTTCGATAATCTCCCAGCGGGAGGAGTACGACAGCGCCAGCACCAGGTTCAGCCCTGTGTTCTTCGACGTCTGCTCGATGCAGCCGATGAACTTCTCGCGTGTCGCTTTGGGCAGACGGTCCACGTCGCCGATGGTCAGCAGACGCACGTTGTTCTTCATCAGCGTCGGTGTCTCCTTGGCTATCGTGTCCACCAGCAGTGCCATCAGCGCGTCCACCTCCTCTTTCGGGCGGTTCCAGTTCTCGGTCGAGAACGCGTACAGCGTCAGGTACTCGATGCCTATCTCGGCTGCGGCTTCGGTGATGTTGTGCACGGTGGTCACACCCTGTTTGTGCCCGAACATCCGCGCCAGGCCTTGCTTCTTCGCCCAACGGCCGTTGCCATCCATGATGATGGCTATGTGCCGCGGTATCCGCTCTTGGATTATTTCGTCTTTTTTGCTCATAATTCTTATACTTTGGCCGTTGGCTTTTGGCTTTTGGCAGCCAATGGCTAATGGCTAACGGCTAATGGCCAATGCCTAATGATGCTCGCTGCAGAACTTGCAAATCTTCTTCTCCTTCGCAAACTCAAAAACTATGCCAAACTGTATGGTTGACGTCATGTCGAAGTTCAGCGGATTGCTTCCGTTCAGCCCGTGTATGTTGTCGTACCCGGGTACCGGCTCCAGATTATCGCCCAGACAGATGTTGTTCTGCCATGCGATGAACATACCCAAGTGCTGCGTGCACACCCACCGGAAGCCTACGCCCACGGGTATGTATGCCGTGAACCGCGAGAAGTTGTTGTGCATCGCCAGTCCTATGCCGGCGAAGATGTACGGCGTATAGGGCTTGACTTTCAGGTCGTACTTGTCCGTTATGCCGAACGGCAGGAAGTTGAACCGTGCCACTACGTCTATATCCACCAGCCTGTTCGTCCACATCTCGCCGTTCGGGTCTGGCAGACCGTACGCGGTGGCTGTCCTGCCCGCTATGCGGCCTGTTACGCCTTGCAGCATCAGCGACCAGCGGTGGTTGAACAGGTAGCTCATCTCGGCGCCATACACCTCACGCACATCCTGGAACATCTTAGGGTGTGCGTCACCTACATAGTACATTAGTCCACCCTGCAAGCCGAACTCCAACTGATTCCGTCCTACACGCTGACACCACGCCTGCGGAACGCACAGACATAGCGAAAATAGGCTTATTACTATATAGCGTTGAGTATTGCGCATACCAATCAGCCTACAAAATTACGAAATATTTTTCAAATATGCAAATTTTATGGCAATTTATTTGTTTTTTCGCATTTTTTGTTGTACTTTTGTAGCGGATTATCAAATCAACTGAACATCTATGAGCAAACAGAAACGATTTTTGTTGGACGAGAACGAGTTGCCTCGTCAGTGGTATAACATCCAGGCGGATATGCCTAACAAACCTTTGCCGCCGCTGAACCCTCAGACGCATCAGCCGCTGACGGCGGAGGACCTGAGTCACATTTTCGCAGCCGAGTGCGCCCGTCAGGAACTGGACACCGAGCACGCGTGGATAGATATCCCCGAAGAGGTGCAGGAGCGTTACCGCTATTACCGCTCGACGCCGCTCGTGCGCGCCTATGCCTTGGAGGAGGCGTTGGGTACGCCTGCGCATATCTACTTCAAGAACGAGAGTGTCAATCCTCTCGGCTCGCACAAGATCAACTCTGCTATCCCGCAATGCTACTACTGCAAGCAGGAGGGCACAACCAACGTGACCACCGAGACCGGCGCCGGCCAGTGGGGCGCGGCACTCAGCTACGCCGCCAAAACCTTCGGACTGGAGTGCGCCGTCTATCAGGTGAAGATCTCCATGCAGCAGAAACCCTACCGCAGCAGCATCATGCGCACGTTCGGCGCGGCTGTCACGGGCTCGCCCTCGATGTCCACGCGTGCCGGTAAGGATATTATCACTCGCGACCCTAACCATCCGGGTTCGCTCGGCACGGCTATCTCCGAAGCGGTTGAACTGGCGACCACTACGCCCGGTTGCAAATACACGCTCGGCTCGGTACTGAACCATGTGTCGCTCCACCAGACGGTTATCGGACTGGAGGCGGAGAAGCAGATGGCGAAGGCCGGCGAGTATCCCGACGTGATTATCGCCTGCTTCGGCGGTGGCAGTAATTTCGGCGGACTGGCGTTCCCGTTCATGCGGCACACCCTGCTTGAGGGACGCCGTACGGAATATATCGCCGCTGAACCGGCGAGCTGCCCCAAGCTCACACGCGGCAAGTTCGAGTACGACTTCGGCGATGTGGCAGGCTACACGCCGCTGCTGCCTATGTTCACGCTCGGCCATCAGTTCAAGCCTGCCAATATCCACGCAGGGGGTCTGCGTTACCATGGTGCCGGCACTATTGTCAGCCAGTTGATTAAGGACGGATACATGCACGGCGTGGATATCCCGCAGACCGAGTCGTTCAGCGCAAGTATGCTCTTTGCCCGCACCGAGGGCATTATCCCTGCTCCGGAGAGCGGCCACGCCATTGCCGCCGTTATCCGCGAGGCGGAGAAGTGCAAGGCTACCGGAGAACAGAAGGTTATCCTGTTCAACCTCAGCGGCCACGGCCTGATTGACATGACGGCCTACGAGAGTTTCATCAACGGCGACCTGACCGACTACTCTGTTCCTCAGGAAGTGATTGACCGCAACATATCCGAACTACCTCATTTAGTGTAAATTAATAGGCATTGCTTCTGCATGGGAAGACTGAATCACGTGTTAATCACGCGTTAATCACGTGTTAATAGCCTAATGTTGTCCCGATGCAGGCCCGATGAATACTGGGATCGCACGGGTGTTGCTGGCAGAAGATGCCACAACGAAAAATACGATGGCACTTTGGCACTTTCTCGCTGTGCGCTGTATATCAACGCCTTCCGCTAATACAAAAGTGCCAAAGTGTCAAAGTGTCATGCAAAATATGCATCACCAATATATAAGAAAAGTGCTATGCCTCGTTGATGGCATAGCACTTTTCATGAAAATTAGGTCGACTGATCCTTATTGCACTTCCAACCCTTGAATGGTGTAGGTCTTGCCGTTGCGAAGGATGAGCACCTGTCCGTTGCGGATGATCTTACGTACACGTCGGCGTGTATTGTCGGCAGTGGGAGTGATGAACCCGTCTGCCACACTCGTATGGAACGTGCCCTCCTCGTGATAGACAAGACTACCGTTCGCATCTGTACCGTCAATGGTGTAGTTGTATTCTGTATCCTCTGTCAGGTCTTCCAGCGAGATTACATAATAATCTGTTGTGCTGACAGTTGTATCCATCGGCATCCGTTGTATGCCAGGCATCTGACGGTGTGAAGATACGACATGTCCTGCGCTGTCCACAACATATGTCGCGAACAAAGTGTTGCTGGTAAACAGCTTGACTGTATATTGTACCACTGTTGTATCGGGATTCCACACTAATTTGGCTGACGATGACGTGACATCTGTAATGGCCGTTTCACCAAACAAGTGACCAACAATGTGAGCAAATCGACTACTCCAATCAGACTCTTTATACAGGCTGACGCTTTCAAACGGTACGTACAATGTATCCACTTGCGTCTTGCTTTCGGTAAAAGAAAAAGCGTCAGGATTAGTTAGCGTAGGTGGATTGACAGCAGCGCAATAAACTGCTGACAATTTGTCACAATGAAAGGCTTTTGACCATATTTTATACACTGTTTCCGGAATATAAAGCGAAGTTAATGGGCAGTAACAAAATGTCTGTTCACCAATAACTTCCAAATGCTTGAAATTAATTGATGCCAATTTAGTGCAACCATAGAATGACCACACATATACGACACGCAAGCTATCAGGCAAATCAATGGATGTTAGCCCTGTACACCCGCGAAATGCCGTTTTTCCTATTGAGTCTAATGTTGACGGAAATTGTATGGCAGTCAGTTTAGAGCATTCGATAAATGCCGAGTCTGCTATTGTCTTGACACTTTCTGGCAAAGAGCAGTCGCCACTCCACCCACGCGGGCACATCAAAAGCCGTGTCTGTCCCTTATTGTACAGGATGCCGTCTTTTGAAGAATATGCAATATTATCATCATCCACCTGAATTGCCGTCAGATTGGTACAACCTGCGAAAACTTTGTATCCTATATTTGTCACTTTGTTGCCGATAATAACACCCGTCAGACTGGCACATTGCCCGAAAGCTCCATTCCCTATACTTGTAACGCTGTAAGTAATCGTTTCGTATTCCACTGATGCGGGAATGACAATGTTGTCTGAATATTTATCAGGATTAGACGTCACTTCGGCAGTTTTGGCATCGTTATCAAGGATGTAATACAATTCACCAATCTGGACAGCGGCGGCAAACAATGTACCAACACTTGCCACAAGAGTGAAGATAGATATAAACAATTTAGCCTTCATAAGGGATATTATTATGTAGATTATTGTGTTTTATTCTTCGCTGCATTGAGTAGTGCTTCCGCCTGACGAGTTTGCGGATGGCTGTCGCCCAAAAGCTGACGGTAGATGGCTACAGCCTGCTCAAAGTATTCTTGCGCTTCAACATAACGCTTCTGTGCATAGCAGACGCCGCCCAAGTTTGTCAGGTTGTCTGCTGTCTGTCTGGGCGGTACGTTGGTGGTGTGATTATATATGGCGCGCACCTCGGCAAAGAGTTTCCCTGCTTTGGCGTATTGCTTCTGCTTGAAATACACACCTGCTATGTTGTTCTTGCTTTCCGCGGCTGGCAAACTGATCTTGCCGAAATTCTTCTCGCGGATAACCAGTGCGCGCTTGTGTAGTTTGAGGGCTTGCTTGTAGTCCTTCTGTGCCCGGCAGAGTTCACCCAGATTGTTCAATGTCTCTGCTACAGCCGGCGTATTCTTGCCGCGGATATTCTCGCGGATTGCCAGCGAACGCTCGTACCATGCGCGTGCCTCGGCATATGCATTCTGCAGCTTGTATATCGCCCCCAACTCATGGCAGGCGGTCGCCATCTGTCCGCTCTGCTCGCCGTATTGGGCTTCGGCTATCTTGTACGCGCGCTCGATGTACTGCTTGGCGAGAGGATAATCGGCCATCATCTCCTTGACGAACTGTCCGGCCTGCGCCTGATAGTCGAAGTTAAGCGTGTCAAGGGCGGCGCGCTTCCGGATATATACGCCTGCGCTGTCGTTCTCGAAGCGCGACAGGAACGCGGCATATAGCCGGTAATAATCCTCTGCCAGGTCACGTTTGTGTGCTTGCAGGTCTTTGCGCTGCTTGTTGATGCGTGTCTGGGTCTCATCCACCACAGCCTGTGCGCGTGAGAGCTGCTCTTCCGCCCTGCGGATCTCCTGCTCGCGTTCGACAAACCGGCCTTTCTCGCGCACTAGCCGCTCGGCTTCTTCCGGACGGCCGTTCTCTATGGCTTGCTGCACGAGCCGTGTGAGCGAATCCAGCCGTCCGTAATCGGTACGTGCCAGCAGGTCGGACATCGTTTGTATCAGCGGCTCAAAGCGTTCGTACTGTCCTTCGAGTGTGGCGCGCATCTGCTCGTACTGCTGAATGGTCAGCCGTTGTGCGGCAAGCGCATCATCCATCAGTTGCAGACGCTGCTGATAGAACTGCTCCACATTCTCGCGCGCCTTGGTGGCTATCGCCTCTTTTTCCTGCACCAGTTCGAGGGAGTTCACCAGCAGTATTTCCACCGGCACCTTGTCCGAACAGGGCAGTTTGCGACCAATCAGTTCCTGTTCCGCCGGTTCGTAGCCGGACTTATAAACGCTGGCGATGGAGTAGGGTTCGCCGTTCTGCAGGTTAGCCAGCAGCAGAGTGAAGCCACCGTCCTCACGGCTCTCCACGGCGTTATGCGAACCGCGCACACGGATCACCGTGCCCGCCACAGGCGCGCCGGGTTTGTCTTTGCGTGCAATGGTCTTGACGTAACCCTGTTGCGTCACGGCACTGGCCGAAACCAGAATGCAGAGCAAACTGAATATGCTGATAATCCGTTTATTCATCGTTGTAACCAAATGATATCATCCTTGCCACATGGCATGTAAATCGTGTCAGTCAGCCCTTTTGCCTCCACGGGGTAGGCTGTCCGCTGCTCTTCAATGGGCACATGCAGTTCGACCAATCCGTCCTCCTGCGGCGTGACTGTTCTGCCGGCAACCAGCACCTCCGTTGTTTGCACGCCGCGCAAGCGGAAGTGTATCCGCCCATAAACACCTGCATCGCGGCGCAGAGGCAGGCGGATCTGCTGTTGCAGGACAAGTGTCGTATCCAGCGGCAGGCAGTCCCTGGCGGTCAGTTCGGCGCGCACAGGCTTGTCGATGAACCGTTTCGGTACGTTGGCAAATATTAGAGGTTGCCCCAATTCGGCGAGCGTGTCGGACTTGGTTTCGTTATCCATATGTAGCGTGCATATCACATCGCTGACGGGAGGCAAGGCGTCGTTTGCAGGTGTAACTTCTTCGATGTTCACCTCTACCGGCACAGGTTGCGCCATGCGCCACGTGAAGCCCAGCGCGCAGAGTAGAGCACCAACCAACAGTGTGACAGCTACAGCCCGTTTCCTGCGCCGTTGCTGCTCGCGCAGCAGCAGTCCGTCAAAGTCCAGTTGAAGCATCCTCGCCACCACCATCAGCATCGCGCGGCTGTACGACCGGCGCTGCGACACGCCGGCTTCACGCAGGTTGATGCCTAATATCGAATGATCGTCGAGCGGGTCTGTACTTTTCGGAAAGTGCCGTCGAAGGGCTTCTGGGAAACATTCTGTTGCCGTGTCGCCGCTGTATGGCGCGCCGCTAACAATCACGGGAATGATGCTGTCGCGCCTGCCGAGCGAAACGAAGTAGTCGATGCCGCTGTTCACATAAGTGGACTTGGCGGCGTTGGGCGAGCAGACAACAATCAGATAGCGCGACTGCTCCATCCTTAGTTTGAGTTCCTGCATCAGCTCCTCGCCGGAGTGCATGTCGCTTAGGTAGCAGAACAGCGGCTTGACACGCCGCGGCACGGATTTGTCCCTGCACAGCACAGCCGGCAGACGGTAGCGTTCTATTGCGTGCTGCAGTCGGATAGCCTCATGGGCATCCGCATTCTGAAAACTTATGAACGCAAAATACTTGTACATGACTTATATCACCGGCCGTTTGGCGAGGTGCGCAATGATGGTGGGGTAGGCATCAAAATCGATCTCCGACACGTTGTCCGGATGTACGCATATGCGCAGCGTCCGGCAGCAGGTCTTGGTGCGTGCTTCGGCAAAGAACGTCTGAATCATCAGGTCGATCTTCTGCTCCGTGGAGAACTCCGCCGGCAAATCCACCAGATGGTTGCCCATGACCGCCACGTTCACTACGTCGCGGCGGATGCGCGGCTCGGACAGGTTGCGCCACATGGTTTTCAGGCAGTCGATGTACTGCTTCTGTGTGATGGTTATCGTGCCGTTGGCCTGCAGGTGAGTGAATGCCACCCAGCAGTACGGCTCGCCTTTCACTTCCAGCGGACAGAGCGTGCCTAACCCGTAGCGGTTCGTGCGACCGGGCAGTGCATCGTTGGTCTTGGCTGGCGTGAGCTGCTGCAGATAGTTGTCAATCTGCGGTTCTATATCTACGCCCAGTTTCTTGCACTGTTGCAGGAACGCGCCGTGCAGCGAACGCGGTGTGATGATGCGCTCCAGCTCGGAGTCAAACGTGTCAACCGTATGGATGACTTTCAGCCCTTTCTGTTGCAGCAGGTCGCAGCACTCGATGATCACGCGGATATCCGACTGCTTGTCTATATACACGGCACGCGTACGTGGCCACTCAACAAGCACTGCCGTTATAACGATTATGCCTATTGGAATAAGCGTCGGCCAACTCAGCGCGATCGCCTTCAACCATTCTGCCGACTCGTCCGGCAGAAACGCTACAAGCGAACCGATGATCGTGATCAGCACTACTGTCCACGAGAAGATATCCCGTACGGTCCTCCAAATCAGACGTTTCAGGTGCTGGATAACATAATTCTTCTTTCCTGTGCTTCTCATTTTGTGGTTTTGTTCGAATACAATGTTTACTGTGGCTGTTTTCAACCGAGGTTTTCTTGCTACACTATCGTTCTGCTGACAATATGTGCTCAAAATCGGTAAATTTCATTATTTTTATACTTTTTTACTCAAAAAATTTGCATATATCAAAAAAAGTTGTATCTTTGCATCGTTGAATCCCACTAGTCCCTGACGCAAGTCAAACTAGTGGGTTTAGTTTTTGTCATACGGCATTTGTTATCCCCATAATCCGCATTTTAACCGTGTGCAATTCGACACGTTTATTTTTACTCCTTCTACACTAATCCGTGTTTTGTCGCAAAACGGAATATCTGCCATTATATGCTCCTTTTCGCTATGAGATAGGGTAGTCATACTATTTTCACATTTGCGACTGCAAAATTACAAAAAATATTTCAATTATGCAAGAGCGCGTGAGATTTTTTCAGAAATACCTGCTCTCATTTCGCCAGCTTCATCACTTCTTCGGCGATGCGCTTGGCTGAGTCGCGCTCGGCGAGAGCCAGCACATGCGTGTGGAGTGACTCCAGCTGCTGTTTGTCCTGAATGAGCTCCAGCGCCGTCGGAATAAGCTTCTCCGCAGCCTCTGCGTCCTTCACCAGCACAGCCGCCTCGCGGTTGACGAGCGCCATGGCGTTGTGCGTCTGGTGGTCCTCCGCCACGTTCGGCGAGGGCACGAGGATAGCCGGCTTGCCTAACAGACAGATCTCACTGATGGAGCTGGCTCCGGCACGCGAGATAACCAGGTCGGCCTGTGCATAACGGTCAGGCATGTCACTCAGGAAATCCAGACACTCGATGCTTGCCGGACTGCCGGCGTCCTCCCACGCCTTGCGGCACTCGGCGTAGTAGGTCTTGCCGGTCTGCCATACAACGCATATGCCTGCATCCGTCAGCTGCTTCAGTCCAGCCGCCACGGCGCGGTTGATGGTACGTGCACCCAGACTGCCGCCTATAATCAATAATTTTTTAATTTTTAATTTTTCATTTTTAATTCCAGAGGTCAGGTTCTGCCGCACAGGGTTGCCGGTGAGGATGATCTTGTCCGCAGGGAAGAACTTCTCCATACCCGGGTACGCCACGCAAATCTTAGCCGCCTTGTCCTTGAGCAGCTTGTTCGTCACACCGGCAAAGCCGTTCTGCTCCTGCAGCAGGATAGGTATGCCCATCTTAGCTGCCATCCACATGGCCGCACCGGACGCGTAGCCGCCTACGCCTATCCCTACCTGCGGCTTGAACTCGCGGATGATCTTCTTCACCTGGATGAGCGAACGCATCAGGTCCCACAGCACGCTGATGTTCTTCCACGGCTGGGCACGGTTGAAACCGCGCACGGGCAGTCCCACAATCTTGTAACCTGCCTGCGGCACGCGCTCCATCTCCATGCGTCCGAGTGCGCCCACAAACAGTATGTCTGCATCCTTATCTGCTGCCTTCAAGGCATTTGCAATACTTACGGCCGGGAATATATGGCCTCCCGTGCCACCGCCTGAAATGAGGTATTTCATAATTTATAGTATTAATTTACTTAACTATCCCACATATGGATTATTCAACAAAAACCTACATAAACCCCGAAACGCCTGTCGTCCTTCGGACTTGTGTCTTTGTATGTTTGACCGTCATTGTATGCAAGCATCCGTGCCGTTCAACCATCCAAATCCACAACACTGCGTGTAACGCACGTAATAAGTGTAACCAGGATAAGTGAAATCTTCTTCATGTAGGTGGGGCTTGGTTATGATGTTATCGGTTGTTGACGATTGTGAACGTGCTGCTCTGAAGTACGCGTTGGGTCACGGACTTTTCTGTTCGCATGCCGATACGTGGCGATTGGATAATCAGGCTCACCTCGTTTTTCTGATTAAGGGCTTCTGATAAGACTGCTTTTACTGCAGTGGACAATGTGTCGTTGGTGCAACGCATTAGTTTCTGTTGGCACATAACAGTAAACTGCTCCATCTCCAGGTCTGTTTCTGGATAATCGATGTAATCAGGGTATTTCGGCACGATTCGGGTATTAGCGTCCGTCAGTTCAGTCACAGGCACACGGTCGCCTGTCCGATATACATGTTCAGGCGTTACGATGCACGCTAACTGTTCGGGGTCTTTCATTACCCGAAACAGCTTTTTGGCTACAAACATGTTCTGGCCGTTGGACGTCTTGCGAAATATCTTGATGGAGAGCCAATCGGTTGAGTCATTCTTTTGCGGATGAACGTACCAGATGCCTTTTCGCTGAAAAACTTTTGCTTCATCACATTTCAGAATCAGACTGTTGTCGGCGATGTCGCTTACGTGTGCAAGCAGCGGGTTATCATGATCGGCATATAACACGTTCTGTTCCGGGTTGCCGATGAGTATGTCTGTGCTCTGAGCCTGAACGCCTGTTCCTGCAAGGAGGAGAAGCATGGCAATGGCCAGTAGATATGTTCCTATATTTCTCTTCATGGCTTATCTGATTATGATTGTACAAGTTGCTGCCGGCACGTTCTTCCCGGCTTCATCCGTGGCGCTAATGTCAGTGATTGATACCACATCACCTGATTTAAGTTGTGTCATGGCTTTTTTTGCATCTTCTGAAAACCTGTTTCCGACACATTCGTACTTCGTTTGCCGGATTTGTGCGGAAAAGCCATGAATAGTCAACTTCTCGGATTTCATGGTTTCAGCAGGATAATCCAGCATGAGTTCAGCGTTACTGTTTAGCAATGCTTTTCGTGGCACCTTCTTCATGTCGGAAATCGTGAAACTCTGGGTGGATGTATTGCCGCTGTCGGTAGTGCGTGTTACGCTGTAGCGCAAGCCTGTGATGGTTGGTGCCGGAGGATTGACTATAGCGCATATCTGCTCCCTGAGCAGAACCTTTTGCCCGTTGGCCGATTTGAATACTTTCAGCGTCAGTCTGTCGGCAGCAGAGTCTGTCGGCATGATATACCACAAATGCTGTTTGGCGTCTTTTCTGACTGTTGCTGTAGCACATTCGATGCTGAGCGCCTCATGGCTGACAGCCTGCACGCAGACCTGTACAGGATTGTCCTGTCCGCGGTAGAGTACGTGCACGGCTGCATTGGATAGGAGTGCAGTCTTGCTGTTTTGCCCGAAAACCAGTGTGCACGACACCAGGCTTACGAATAGTGTTAAATTGCGAAGTGACATATTTCTAATTGATTATGACGCAGAACGGGTGCGCCTGGGTGAGTGACTGTTCTTTATGATTGTACCCTGCGGATAGACGGATAGGCTTGCGGTCAGCCCTAATGCGAATAGAATGAATAGTCTTTTCATATTATAGTTTGTTGGTGCGGCTCAAAAATTAGTGTAGCAGATATTTCTGTCCGTTCTGTATCACGATGCCTTTGTACGATGCATCCACCGGCACGCCGAGAATGTTGTACATCGGCTGCTGCGGGTCAAAGCTCTGCGGCGCGCGTGCTGCCTCAACGGCGCTTATGTCGTCCGGTATGGCTGTCAGTGTGAACTCCGTGACCATGGTCTGCGAGCCGTCGCCGTTCTGTACATACAGTGCGTGGAGTACCTCTGTGCCGCTCTCGCTGCCGGTGCTTACCGCGCCGTACGAAGCGCCTGACGGACTGACATTCACCTTGTTGAAGTCTGCACTGCCGAAGCCCGACAGTGCCGGGCCGCCGTTCTCGTCCACATCCTTCGCCGTCTTGACGCCGCGAATACGTCTGCGTACCGCTGCGGCTGACGGCAGTGAATGAACATACATGTTCACCGAGTCAAACGTGATGTTTGCGCTTTCCTCACCGATGATCGGCACCGTACCTTCCGCCACCAGTGAACCTGTACCGGTAATGATTATGTCCCCTGTGGAGGCAATAACCGTATCGGCAATAATGGACGACTCGTCGTTCAGCACGATGGTCAGCGGCTCCTCGCCGGAGTAACTGATAGCCGTGCCTTCATCCTCTCCCACCTCCATGGTCAGACTGTTGAAGGTCAGCGTGTTCTCTTCAGGGTCATACATTAGTGTCGAGTCACCCAGCAGGTTGATGCCACCCTCGCCGATAGTGTCCGGTATTTCTATATCCAGACCGAAGATAGTCACTACTGTTTCCTCTCCCTCAACTTCCATACCCAGTATGTTCGCGAATTCACGCCACTGGTCTGCTGCCCTGTATGCCTTGATGCTGTTCCGGGGAACATAGAGTGTTGCTTGGGTTTGGTCTGTATGCCAGAATACGTCCTGCCCTAATGCCGGAGGAGTGGTAGCGTTGCAAACGAGTTCTTGTAATCCGCGACATTCAGCAAATGCGCCATCCTCTATACTTGTGACACTATTGGGGATAATGATTGCGGATAGATTGTAACAATCCGAGAAAGCAGCATATTTAATTGTCGTTACCCTCTCGGGAAGATTTAGGAATGTTAGCCCGGTACACTCTGTGAATGCGTGTGCACCGATTACCTGTATATCACCTCCGAATGTCACGGACACCATGTTCGTATCGGCATAGAAAGCCCAGTCGCCGATGGTTGTTACGCCCTCGCCTACAAATGCCTCTTTTATGGCTGAGAGATGGTCCAGCCAGGGACTGCTGAAGTTTGGCATGTCGTAATCGAACATCGCTCCTGAACCATAGACTGCCAGCAGGCCGTCGCAGTCCAGCGTCCACGACACGCTGTCGCCGCATATGCCGTAGTAGGGGCAGGTCTCGGGATTGACGGTTGCTTGGGCGAGGGTCACCTTGATTTGTGTAATGTATGCCTGGCCTGATAAACTGCCTGTCCAGTTATCGCCTTCCACAACGTACCGCTCTTCCAGTCCGCCGCTGTAGTTCTCCGACAGGAAGGTGAAGTCGATGTACCGGATTGTAGCGTCGGACGAGATCTGTATCTGTGACCCCTGGCTGCATATCAGTGCACGCGAGTTGCCGTTGGCCTCGGTGCAGGTGAGATACACGCCGTCTTTCTCAAAACTGATCTTGGCGGGCGCCTCGCTTGTTTGCGTTGCAAAATCCTCTGTTGTGAACTCAACAGTAGTCACCTCCTGTTCCTCCGCGGGGTCTGCGCCGCTGCTCTTTTCTGTTATATAGAGGCTGACATCCCTTAACATGAACGTTCCATCCTTAGCATTTGATGGGTTGACAATGAATCCGACTGCCGTGAACGGCTCATCGCCGTATGCGTATGTTCCCTCTTCCCATAGGAGTGTATTGGGAGATATAGTGTCCGACACCCATGATTCGTTCGAGAGTGAAAGCACATCCTGATACCAGCAATGACCTTTGGCGTCACGCACGTAGGGGATAAAGCCGACATCTGTTCCGTCACCGCTATATTCAAACATGACATTCCGGACATAGGCTACGCTGTCCAATGAGAACTCCAGGCCGACCGCTCCCCATGCTTCCGGAATAGAGTAGTCAACCATGAGATACGATCCGCTATAGGAGTAACCGGCATTGCTCGCATCGTCGAACTTCACTACCGTGGCACTGAAGAGGTTGAGCGTGATTGTGTATCCTTCCGGTTGTGTATCGCCTCCGCCATTAGCTGCGGCCATATAGTCTTCAACTGATGCGTACCAGTCGCCTTGGGCATAACCGACGTCGTCGTATTTCCCGTTCACGCAGAAATACGGCTTTTCTGCTGACCAGACAAGACTCGACGTGGTGTGTGAATAATCAGAACTTTGCCCGTCATCAAATGCTATAGCATAACCGCTATACCCTTTTTGAAACGTATAAGCGTAAATCTCATATCCGTTAACCTGGTAGGATGTTTTCGTGATTTCATCACGTTGAGTGATACTCGCCCAGTTGTCGTCTTTCCATACCCAAACTGCCACGCCAATGTCCTGCCACCCTGCGGCGTTGATGAAATAGGCAGTGTCAGCGACGGCAGTGCTGTCCTCCGTGGTAGTGCTGATGACTGTCTTGGCAGTTTGCGCACATATGCTGCCTGTTCCGGCAATGGCAGACAGTACCAATAGGGTTAAATACTTTTTCATACTATCCGATATTTATGTTTCTTAACCGAACAACACTCTCTGGCTGCCGTTCGTGGTCTTGTAGTCGGAGTCTTTCCAGGTCAGAGGTTTTTCGGCTTTGTCGGCCGTTTCGCCGGACGCCTCGTCGGACGATGACGCAAAGGTCGTCACCTGTGTCCCGTCGGTCTTAACGGTCATGTCCCTGCTCGCAGCGGATACTGCAGAGTGACCCATGGCGAACCCCACAAGCGCACAAACGATGATTGGTACAATCAGTTTCATAGTGAATTAGGTATTTTAGGGAAGGGTTAGCGTACTTCCTGTCCTTGCACGGTGTAGGTCTTTTCGTCCGTGAGGATGTACAGGTTCCCTTGACGGATCAGTTTCTGCGCCTTGCGTCCGGGTACCGGCACTACAGCAGGTACGTAGGCATTGTCAATAGCCTTGTATACGGCCTGTAAGGTGATCCGGTTGTCAATGATCTCCGCTGCTGGCTGCCAGCCTACGAACGTGAACCCTTCTATTATCGGAGCGGTCGGGAAATGGAACAGCATCGTCTCGCCGCCTAAACCGTTGCCCTGTTTGTCCAAATAATTGATGGAGATGTTCTTGTTAGTCGCACTGCCCGGATTGTCCGGACCGGCTTCGTTGTTAAGCTTGACACTGAGCATCGGTGAAGGAATTTTTCCCTCCTCACCGACAGTAATCTGTGGTAGAGCGCCTGTCTCTAGCATCCAATCTGCGCTATACGCAAATACCCCCACGTTAAGATACTGCATAGGGGGCAACAGGCCGCGCATAATCGAGCCCTCGATAGCCTTGTGATTGTTGCCGAGGTCTTTGATGGAAGATACGTTGATAGCTCCTGTTGCTTCGATATCATTCCATGTCCACTCATCTTGTGCCACACCTTCAGGAAAGGTATATATGACGGCATATTCGTATCCCTCGCTCAGTAATCCTTCAATCAGGATATCCGTTCCGCAATTAGCCCAGCACCAGCTGGAGTATCCTGTAAATGCGTCATTGTCAGTGTCAATCATTAAGTCCAACGGGTCAACCATATCTTTCTCACCATTCCACTCGATATAGAAATAGATGAATTCAGGGTTCGTGCAGAACATAATCTTGTAGAGATTCTTGAGGTAGGCGTCTTCGCCGACAATTGCTTCTGCCAGATCCATTTTATCAACGGCGTTCCAGTCTTCGAAATTGCCGTCCACATTGATCTCGACGGCTGCCTGTGAAATGCCCATACTTGCCGCTACGGCAAACAATAGTGTAAAGAAGATGTGTTTCATATCTGTAAGATTTTTAGGGTTAGTTCCTGTCAGTGGTTCATATTTGGTCAGCGCCTCAGGCTAATCAACGTGCAAAGTTACAAAAAATAATTGACATTTGCAAATTTTCTTTGCAACAATTGTGCATTTTTTGCAGATTGTTGCCAAACAATCCGAAGGGACCACCCCTGCCAAAAACGCACAATTAGTCTTGCTCCTCTTACATTTCGAGGTGACGGTGTCCCCGATAGGCGGGGAAAACACAGACGGAAGGGGCAGCGTCGGTGCCCTCGAAATTTTCTTTGCAACAATTGTGCATTTTTTGCAGATTGTTGCCAAACAATCCGGATTGTGCCTGAATGTGTTCTTGAATTGCATCCGGACTGCATAGGACTGCATTAGGGCGATATAATGGCATATAAGGGCACTCGTCGGTCCTTTACCACAGGATAACCACAACATACGCATAGGATAGCCATAGGATAAAGCCCGGTTTTTTGCTAAAAGTTGCGATTTTTATACGTATACTATATAATACATAGTATTATATACTTTTTGTCGTTCAGACGGGGATGTGAACAACTCTGCTCACGGCTGACAGCCGCCATGCCTCCTCCTCTTTTCAGACCCCGGACCGGGCCGAATGAATTCTATTTCAGCGCTTTTGCAACGTTCGGGTGACAAGTTGAAGATTGTGCGCGTGTGCGTGCATAAAAATGATGAGAAGATTTGCACAAATGAAAAATTTTTCGTATCTTTGCTTGCTTTTTTCGCGGCGCACGCTCACAGGCGCGCAAAAACGATGAACAAATGGGCGCTGAGCAGCAGCCAAAGCGAAGAAACATAAACAATTAAAAACAATAACAAACAATTAACCAAAACAAGTTACAATGCCTACAATTCAACAATTAGTTAGAAAAGGAAGAGCAGAACTTACCGACAAGAGCAAGAGCCCCGCTCTGGACAGCTGTCCGCAGCGCCGTGGCGTTTGCGTGCGTGTTTACACAACCACTCCTAAGAAGCCTAACTCCGCTATGCGTAAGGTGGCACGTGTTCGTCTGACGAACTCCAAGGAGGTGAACGCCTACATCCCCGGTGAGGGCCATAACTTGCAGGAGCACAGTATCGTGATGGTACGTGGCGGTCGTGTTAAGGACCTGCCGGGTGTTCGCTACCACATCGTTCGTGGTACGCTGGATACCGCCGGCGTGGCCAACCGTCTGCAGCGCCGCTCGAAATACGGTGCCAAGCGTCCGAAGGCTAAGAAGTAAGCCTGGTCGCCTGCGTTCTAGTCGCCTAGTTATCTAGTCGTCTAGTCAACTAGCTCAGAATTAACAAACTAACTAAATGTTCCATACGTTGGGACGATTACAAACAGGGGTTGAAGGTTGAGTAAGCTCCACGAGTCTGGGGCTGAAGACTTTAGACAACCAAAAAACAAGTTAAAACAATGAGAAAAGCAAAACCAAAGAAACGTGTGATCCTGCCGGATCCCGTGTATGGTGAGGTGATGTGCGCAAAGTTCGTTAACCACCTCATGCTCGACGGCAAGAAAAGCATTTCCTACAACGTGTTCTACACCGCGTTAGACCTCGTTGGCAAGAAGATGGAGAAGGAGGAGAAGCCTGCTCTGGACATCTGGAAACAGGCTCTGGACAACATCACTCCGCTGGTAGAGGTTAAATCGAAGCGTATCGGTGGTGCAACCTTCCAGGTTCCGACCGAGATCCGTGCTGACCGCAAGGAGAGTATCGCAATGAAGAACATGATCAGCTTCGCACGCAAGCGCGGTGGCCACTCGATGGCTGAGAAGCTGGCTGCAGAGATCATGGATGCGTTCAACAACCAGGGTGGTGCCTTCAAGCGTAAAGAGGATATGCACCGCATGGCTGAGGCTAACCGTGCATTCGCACACTTCCGCTTCTAATTTCAGGTAAAAAGATTAAAAGGATAAGGAAAAGATGGCAAAACAAGATTTGCATTTGACGCGTAACATCGGTATCATGGCTCACATCGATGCCGGTAAGACCACCACTTCTGAGCGTATCCTGTTCTATACAGGTAAGACGCACAAGATTGGTGAGGTGCACGATGGTGCTGCTACCATGGACTGGATGGCCCAGGAGCAGGAGCGTGGTATCACTATCACTTCTGCTGCTACCACTTGTAACTGGAAGTGGAACGGTAAGGAGTACAAGATCAACCTGATCGATACTCCGGGACACGTAGACTTTACCGCTGAGGTAGAGCGTTCACTGCGTGTGCTCGACGGAGCTGTTGCTACTTACTCTGCTGCTGACGGTGTTCAGCCTCAGTCTGAGACCGTATGGCGTCAGGCTGACAAGTACAACGTTCCCCGTATCGGTTACGTCAACAAGATGGACCGTTCAGGTGCTGACTTCTTCGAGACTGTTCAGCAGATGAAGGACATCCTCGGTGCTAACCCCGTAGTGATCCAGGTGCCCATCGGTGCTGAGGAGAATTTCAAGGGTCTGGTAGACCTCATCAAGATGAAGGCTATCCTGTGGCACGATGAGACCATGGGTGCTGAGTATGATGTTGAGGACATCCCCGCCGACCTGCAGGCAGAGTGCGACGAGTGGCGTAACAAGCTGCTCGAGGCTGCTGCTGAGTATGACGAGGCTCTGATGGAGAAGTATTTCGACGATCC
>LXOW01387981.1_pt1 | contig 59070 bp, 49 predicted proteins | sample 1368591 | NCBI WGS metagenome assembly LXOW01 (sample SAMN04884650, study PRJNA319009) | bovine gut metagenome | isolation source: Cow rumen | host: Bos taurus | place: Italy: Legnaro (PD) | collected 2014-07-09
GTGACTCTCAGCGCTACGGAACAGACGATGGATCTGAATGCCGCTCAGCCCTATGTGGAGTTTGGTTCTTCAACTCCTTCTGTTATGGACGGCGCACTCAATGTCTCATGGAGTGTATCTGAAAACTGGTCAGTGGCCGGAGCAGCATTCGCGCTGGGCGAACTGGAGGAGGTATCCAAGATCTCGTTTGAGTACAAGGGTGACGGCTCGGCCGTGTCCATGCTTGTATGGCTGGAAAATGCCGAGACCGGCAAATTCTGGGACAGCCAAGCCGGCGGCCAGTTACTGGAGCAAGCCGAGTGGACTTCGGTAGAACTGACTCCGGACGCCCCCCTTTGGTCGGAAACCTGCGTAGGTCCGTGGACACAACTCGTGTTCGCAGCCAACCCTGCATCTGCATCTGAAGGCGTATTCTACCTCCGCAACATCAAGATTGAGTACACCGAGTCTTACCGGAAGAACATCTCCATCGATCCGTCCAACTGGACATGGGGCTACGACAGTTCTGTAGGAGCCGTTGCGGGTGGTCTCCAGACTACCATTACCTCTGACTGGGGTGCCGTTTCTACCGGTTGGGATCCGGAGATTGACCTGACAAAGTGGGACAAGATCGTGATTGAAGTATCGAACATGGACAACTGTGCCGGTGAGTGGTGGAAACTCAAAGCATACCTGCGTGACAAATCTGATACAGAAGCCAAACAGATGGAAGGTTTTCTCGGTTTGGATGCTCCGGATAACCAATTGAACTATCTCGTTATCGACCTGCATCAGCAGGTAGAAGGCTTCGACCTCACGAAAGCCCGCATCCTGGCTGTTCAATGCCAGCCTACAGGCGGTATATTCACCATCAGCAGCGTCTATCTGCTCAAAGAGGAACCGTCGGCTGTCAGCACCACCGTTGTTACCGAGAAGGCTACCAAGCGCATCGTGAACGGCCAGCTGCTCATCGTTCGTGACGGCAAACTCTTTAACCTGACCGGCGCACAAGTTAAGTAACGTTTAGCGAAAAAGCATAGCGGCATCTGTTAGCGCAGTTTGCCGAACGCGAAAAAGCATTGCTCAGATGAGCAGTGCTTTTTTTGTTACCCCGACAAAACTCTGACGAGACCCCGACTAAACCCCGACTTGACCCCGACTTGACCCCGACTTGACCCTTATAAAAGTACGATATAGTCCGATGGGGCCTTACAAGGATGACCTGTTCGTCCAGAACAGCCGCAGGCTGCACAAGCGGCTGAACAAACGCGGCGTAACGCACTCCTACACAGAGAGAGAGGGTGCACACTACTGGCACAACCGGCGCATATGTGTCGCGGATTTTCTGTCTCAGTTATAGCAGACGTACTCTTCGGGCGAATAGGTGATGCCACGCCCGGTGCAGAACTGCTGCAAAGCCTGACGGATATATTCAGGCTGGTAGGGAGCGTACAGGTAGTCTTGTCCGTTGTAGCGGAAGAAGGTGTAACGGCTGTCCAAGGTGTACTGCCGGACAGTGGCGGCACGACGGTAATAGACCGTCCGGTTGCGTATAGCCAGTTGCTGACAGGCGGCAGTCTGACGCACGTTATACACATGCAGCGTGCAGAACAAGGCCACAGCAGCCGCAGCCGGTGCAAGCCACACCGGACGCCGGCGGCGAAGACTCACATAGCACAACAGCACAGCCGCAGCCAGGCAGAAAGCCATCCACAGGGTAGCAGACATATGCAGGGTGGCATACGGCAGGTGCTCAATACGGCTGACATACGCACACACCCACGTGCTCAGGTACTTCAACCCGACAGCCAGCCCTCCGCCAAGCGCCGTATGCGCCAGAAGCAAGACGACGGCACCGAGGATGACCATAGCGAACGCGGCAGGCAGAACGACGAGGTTCGTCAACAGGAAATAGTGCGACACCTGACCGAAATAGTACAGGGTGACCGGCATGGTGCCTATCGTGGCGGCAAGCGACACGGTAATCAGGTCACGAAGCCATCGGACCATTCCGCTGCCTTTTACCTTCCAAACACCATTCATATACGGCACAAACATCAGTATGCCCAGCACTGCCAAGAACGACAGTTGAAAACTCACGTTGAACAGGCTCAACGGTTCCGCCCAGAGGCAGATGCATGCAGCCGCAGCCAGCGTGTTGAAGGACAGAGCCTGCCGGCGGAGCATCCATCCGACCTGCACAATGGTCAGCACAACCACCGCGCGCATCACCGAGGGCAACAGACCGGTGACGAACGCATAGACCCACATGCTGAGGATGATCGTCAATGACAGCAGCACACGGCGCAGGCGCTGTTCGTACAGCGGACGGAACCGTCCGAAGCAGGTGAGCAGGGACACGACCGCCAGACAGATGATACCCGTATGTAGTCCGCTCACCGCCAGTACGTGGGCTGCACCGGCTGCCGCAAAGGACTGCCGCAACTCGGAGTCCAGGGCGTCGCGTTCGCCCAAGGTGATAGCCGCCAGGAACGCCAGCGGACGACCGGACAGCCCTGCATCGCGGTAACGCTGCACCAGACGCTGCCGGACAGATACGGCATACGCCCGGAGCGTACGCACCGGTGCGTGGCCTATACGCTGCCAATGGCCGGCTGGCACATAGCCTATACCCGCCTTGTGCCGCAGGCGGAGGTAGTTGCCGTAATCGAACTCATCGGAAAAAATACGTTCAGGCCGCGTGATGCGCGTATGTACCAGCATGATATCGCCCACAACAGGAGCACCAGCCAGACTGTCGGCATACAGATGGAGCATCGCCTGCTGACCATACGCCAACAGCCGCACCGGCACAAGACAGCCGCTCTGCCGGACTACAGGCGGCTCGGTCACCTGCACGCGGTACACGCGCAGAGAGTCCAGATAGTCCGCCTCGGTGTCGGCACGCAGGTCAACAGGAAAACGAAAGTAAAACGCACTGCATATACACAGTGCAGTCAACAGAAAGATACATACAAAGGGATAACGCCGAAGCATTTGCAGTTAGCGCTTCATGAGGCGGATGGCCTCTTCGGGGTCAGGCGCGCCGAACACCGCCGAGCCGGCAACCAGCACATCCGCTCCGGCTGCGAACAGTTCAGACGCGTTCTGCGTGTTCACTCCGCCGTCAATTTCAACGAGCGTGTCCAGTCCGCGGCGGTCAATCTCCTGACGGATGAAGCGTATCTTGTCCATCGTCTCTGGGATGAACTTCTGTCCGCCGAAGCCGGCAAACACCGACATCAGCAGCACCATATCCACCTTGTCCAGATAGGGCACAAGACGCTTGACATCGATATCCGGGTTGATGGTCAGGCAGGTGCGCACACCTTTGGCGCGGATGAGGTCAAGCACAGGCAGAGGGTCGTCCACCGCCTCCAGGTGAAAGCCCAAGCTCCACGCTCCGGCATCGCAGAAACGCTCGACGTACTTCTCGGGATGCACAATCATCAGGTGTACGTCCAGCGGCTTGGTGCAGTACTTGCGCATCGGCTCCATGAGCGGAAAACCGAAAGAGATGTTCGGCACAAACGTACCGTCCATAACATCCACATGCAGCCAGTCGGCATCAGAGCGGTTAATCATCTCCAGGTCTTTGCGCAGTTCGGCAAAGTTGGCGGAGAGAACGGAGGGAGCGAGGATTTTCATTTGGAGATTTCAAATTTCAAGATTTCAGGATTTCAAGATTGCAAGATTTAGCGCTTGTACAGGGCTATGCTGTCAATGCACAGGCCGTCGAGATGGCATGTGCGGATGGTCAGTTCGTGGCGGGTGACGCGCATCTGCTCGAAGAACGGACCGCCGGCAATGACGGTATCCATACGGCTGCGCTCTTTGGGTTTCTTCGCCCGTGAGGTGGAGGTTATACCCAGCCATACGGGTTCGTGCGACTCATGATCGTTCTGCAGTGTTCTTCCGCGACGCGCATAGGTGTGCTCGTGACCGGAGAAGATGACATCCGCTCCCTTGAGCGCGTGCACCAGCGTCATCCACACCGTAGGGTTGGCGCGTCCCTTGCGCGTGGAGAACACCGGCCGGTGCATCATAACCACCACCCAGGGCTGGCAAGCCGAACGGATGGTGCTCTTCACCCAGGCGTTGAGACGCGTATGGTCGGAGATGAGCAATGGGTCCTCCGTATCGATGGCAATGAAGCGCATGTTACGGAAATCGACGTAGTACGTCGAGCCCACGCTGTACGACGGACCGTTCTGCGGCATGGGGAACGAGTGGTACCAGGAGTCGGGCAGCTGCTTGTTGATGCCCTTCAGGTACTCATGGTTACCCGGGCAGACCAGCACAGGCAGCGAGTCGAACGGCGTACCAGCCAACTGGCTCTTGAGCAACTGCTTGTAATAGAACTGCTCGCGGTCCACAAAATCGCCGAGTTGTGCATAGCACTGCATGTCCGGGCACAAGGCGGCTATCTGCAGGTAGTCGGAGGTGGTCAGGGTGTTGTGCACATCGCCGAGCACGACCATCGACAGGGTGTCGGCGTACTGGCAGGCATAAGTCGTGTCGTCGTTGAACGTTACGAACCGTGTACTGAGCGTATCTCCGTGCCATTCGGGTTCAGCAGGGATGACGAACCACACATTCCAACGGAGAGCACACAGGATGGTGCTCCCCGTAAGAATGATTACGGTAACAATCAGCCATATAACGGCTCGTCTGCTCATTAGCGGTCTTTTAGAACGGCAGGTCGTCGGTCGAGTCGCCGCCGGCTGCGGGGTCAAAGGCCTCCACGTTCGGCGCAGCCATCGGCTGCGGTGCCGGAGCGGCAGGTGCCGCCGGTGCAGCTGCGGGCTGCTGGGCTGTGGTGTCCGCTATACCCTGCTGCACTTTCCATGCACGGATAGAGNNGGCAGGTGCCGCCGGTCCTGTAGGAGCCGCAGCAGGCTGCTGGGCAGCGGTATCCGTTACACCCTGCTGCACTTTCCATGCACGGATAGAGGTGTACCAGCGGCCGTTGAACTCGCGGCTCTCGATATCGAACGAAACGGTTACCAGGTCGTCAATCTCGCAAGGGTTGTCCTTGATACGCTGTTCGCCGAAGATCTCGAAATGCACTTTGCGCGGAAACTGCTCCTGCGTCTCCAGAACATATGCCTGGAGCGCCCAGGGCTTGCCCGACGCCTTAGACTCTCCCTGCTGAAGAGGGAGTTTCTGAATAATCTTTCCTACTATCTCCATTGCTTATTCTCCTTTGATAGCAGCCACACCCGGGAGCACCTTGCCCTCGATAGCCTCGAGCAGTGCACCGCCACCGGTGGAGATATACGATACGTGGTCAGCCAGACCGAACTTGTTGACGCAAGCCACGCTGTCGCCGCCGCCGATGAGCGAGAAGGCGCCGTTGGCGGTAGCCTCAGCGATAGCCTCGCCGATAGCACGGCTACCGTCGCAGAAGTTGTCGAACTCGAACACGCCTGCAGGACCGTTCCAGAGGATGGTCTTGCAGCCCTTGATAGCAGCAGCGAACTTCTTCTGTGCCTCAGGACCTGCATCCAGACCTTGCCAGCCGGCAGGGATAGCGTTCGACGGAGCGACCTTCTGATGAGCGTCGTTGGCGAAATCGTCAGCGATGATAGCGTCCGGAGCCATCACGAGCTCCACGCCGTTCTTCTTGGCGAGTTCCTCAACGCCGAGGGCCACGTCGAGCTTGTCCATCTCAACGATTGACTCGCCTATCTCGCCTCCGTGCGCCTTGGCGAAGGTGTAGGTCATGCCGCCGCAGAGGATGAGTTTGTCCACCTTGCCGAGCAGGTTCTCGATGATACCGATCTTCGAGCTGACCTTCGAGCCGCCCATGATGGCGATGAACGGACGCTTGATGTCGGAGAGCACGTTGTCAACAGCCTTCACCTCTTTCTCCATCAGGTAGCCGAGCATCTTGTTGTCAGCGTCGAAGTAGTCAGCGATAACAGCCGTGGAAGCATGCTTGCGGTGAGCGGTACCGAAAGCGTCCATCACGTAGCAGTCAGCGTAGGAAGCCAGCACCTTGGCGAACTCCTTCTGACGGCCCTTCATCTCCTTCTTGGCAGCCTCGTATGCGGGATCTTCCTTCTCGATGCCTACAGGCTTGCCTTCCTCTTCGGGATAGAAGCGGAGGTTCTCGAGCAGCAGCACCTCGCCGGCCTTCAGGGCAGCGGCCTCAGCCTGTGCCTTGGCGCAGTCGGGAGCGAACTTAACCTCTGCAACGCCGAGCGCCTTGGCTACAGCGTCCTTGATCTGACCGAGGCTGTACTTGGCAGCCACCTTGCCTTTGGGCTTGCCCATGTGGCTCATGATAATCAGCGCACCGCCCTCGTCGAGGATGTGCTTGAGGGTAGGCAGGGCACCGCGGATACGGGTGTCGTCGGTGATGTTACCGTTCTCGTCCAGTGGTACATTGAAGTCCACGCGTACAATCGCCTTCTTGCCGGCGAACTTGTAATTGTCAATCGTCATCATAATCGTATAATTTATTGTTAGTTTGTCCGTTTGCTACAGTCCGCCGTCCGGGCGGAACAGATTGCCCCATGAAAAGCATGCAAAGTTACGAAAAATATTTGACATTTGCAAATTTTTGCCATTCAAAAAAACGCAGTGCATCAAAAATTGCAGCATAACAGCGGTTTTCAGTGCGGAAAATTTGCATTTTCGGAAAAAAAGCAGTACCTTTGCACCGTACACATCACACCCACGTACATCTCCAAGTTCATCCGATGGATAACGAGAAGCAACACATAGGCCAACTGTTCGACCGTATAGCCGGCACCTACGACGGTTTGAACCACCTGCTGTCGCTGAACATCGACAAGCGCTGGCGTCGTCGTGCCGTACGTATACTGCAGCCTTCCGGACAGGTGCTGGACGTAGCCATCGGCACGGCCGACCTGACAATAGAGATCTTGCGGCAGCAGAAGGCGCAACATATAACCGGCATCGACCTGAGCCGCAAGATGATGGAGATAGGCAAAAAGAAAGTAGCCAGACACGGCTACTCCCAACAGGTTCAGTTCGATTACGGCAGCGCTCAGGAGATGCCTTACGCGGACGCATCGTTCGATGCGGTGACCTGCGCCTACGGCGTCAGGAACTTCTCGGAGACGGACAAAGGTCTGCAGGAGATGTACCGCGTGCTGCGTCCGGGCGGCGGACTGATGGTGCTGGAGTTCTCCTATCCGACCCGTCCGCTTATCCGCCTCGGGTATGACCTGTACTTCACGCACATCCTGCCATTCGTCGGCAACCTCTTCAGCCGCGACAAAGGCGCCTACTCCTACCTCAACCGCTCGGTCAAGCATTTTCCGTACGGCGAAGCCTTCTGCGAGCACCTGCGGCAAGCGGGCTTTGCGGATGTCAGATGCAAGGCGATGACCTTCGGCATCACCACTGTCTATACCGGTACCAAACGCTGAACACGCAGGGCAGACGGACGGTTGTCCGCCGCTCACACTCCCGGTTCGGCTATCTCCTGTCCGCGGCAGAAACGCCGGGATATATGCCTGTCGTCGCCAAGGTAGATGAAGCGCTCCAGACGGTGCAGCAGGCTGTAGTTGTCATGGTTGAGTTCACGGTCGTCAATGACCAGCGCGTCAAACTCATAACCCGGCTCAAAGCTGCCCACCTTGCCGAAGAACTGTCCGGCAGACTTGGTGGCTATCCAGAACACCTCGGGCAGCGTGAGGAACGGCAGAGACTTGTCCTGACAGTAGCGCATCTTGCTCGTCTGGACGGCGTGAACCATCATCTTGAAGATACTCAGGTCGTGTCCGCCGCTGATATCACTACCCAGACCTACGGGCACTCCCTGGTTGAGGAACACGCGGACCGGCGCCATACCGGATGCCAGATTGAGGTTGCTGGTCGGGCAGTGCGCCACCATCACCTGACGTTCGCGCATCATCTCCAGTTCCTCTCCGTCCGTCCATACGCAGTGCGCCATGATGGTAGGCGTATCGCCGAACAGTCCGTAACGGCGGTACGCGTCGCCGTAGTGGCGGCTCTCGGGTTCAAGTTCCTGTACCCAGGCTATCTCGCTGCGGTTCTCGCTCAGGTGCGACTGCACGGGCAGGTTGTGCTTGCGCGCCAGATCGCCGCAGGCCTGCAGCAGTTCGGGTGTGCAGGACGGCACAAAACGCGGTGTGATGATCGGGCTGACCAGTGCATCGGGTGCGCCAAACTCGGCGATGAGCGCCTCGTTGTCGCGGATAGCATCTTCGACGGTCTCCGTAAGTGCGTCCGGGCAGTTGCGGTTCATATCCACCTTACCCACACGTGCGCCCATACCTGCCTCGCGGAACAGGTTCATCAGCAGGCGCGTGCTGTCACGATGGACGGTAGCGAACGCCACCGTACGCATCGAACCGAAACGCCACAGGTCACGCACAAAACGCCGGTACATGCGCTCGGCGTATGCGGCATCCGCATACTTGCTCTCTTCGGGGAACGTATAGTTCTGCAGCCAGGGCAGCAGCTCAAGGTCCATGGCTATACCCTGGTTGCGGTACTGCGGTGCATGCACGTGCATGTCGTTCATGGCAGGGATAAGCAGCTTGTCGCCGAAGTCCGTAACAGGGACACCCTGCAGCGAAGCGGGCAACTGCTCATACACACCGGTCACCTTGCCGCCGTCAACGGCTATATATCCGTTCTCGACAACCTCGAATCGCGAACGCTCTTTCGTGAAGAGAATATGTGCTTTGTAGATTTGCATAATTTATAGTTGAATATTGAATGTTGAATGCTGATTGACAGATTTCGGATACAAAGATACGCAAATTTTTGCATATTTGCAAATTTTTCATTATCTTTGTGTCCGATTTGTGTATTTAATCGCCAATTGTCATTTGTCAACCGTCATTTGCCAATTATAAATCGTCCATACGTATGTTGTTTTCGGAAATCGTATATGGCCCTATCCACTCACGCAGGCTGGGTGTGTCGCTGGGGATGAACCTGATGCCTGTTGACGGCAAGCTCTGTTCGTTCAACTGCATCTACTGCGAATGCGGACTGAACCGTCCGTTCCCTCATCCTGTACTGCCGTCGCGTGACCAGGTGCGTGAGGCCCTGGCTGCCAGACTGCAGCAGTTGCAGGCGGAGCAGGTCACGCCGGATGTCATCACGTTCAGCGGCAACGGCGAGCCGACCATGCATCCGGAGTTTGAAGGCATCATCGCGGACACCTGTGCATTGCGTGACCGCTATTGCCCGAAGGCGAAAGTGTCGGTACTGTCTAACTCCACGCAGCTCGGCCGCGAAGATGTCGTGCGTGCCTTGCGGCGTTGCGACAACCGCATACTCAAGCTGGACTCCGGCATCACCGCTACCATGCGCGCCATCGACGATCCGGTCAATGCCGCCCTCACGGTGGAGGACATCATCGCCAGGCTGCAGGTGTTTGAGGGCGACTTTACCCTGCAGACATGTTTCCTGCGCGGCACGCTGCCGGACGGGCAGGTGGTGGACAACACGACGGACGAGGAGCTGGAGGCATGGTACAAGGCTGTCAGAGTGTTGCAGCCCAAGCAGGTCATGATCTACGTGATTGACCGCGCCACCCCCGTCCGGACACTGGAGAAGATCAGCCGCGAGCAGATGGAAGCCATAGCTGCTCCGCTCATCGCTGAAGGTATAAGCGTTCAAATATCCGCCTGACATGCGCATACTCGTAGCACCGCTCAACTGGGGGTTAGGCCATGCCTCCCGCTGCGTTCCGCTCATCGGGCGGATGCTGGCGGACGGCCATGAGGTCGTGCTGGGCGGTGACGGCGAGTCGCTCACGCTCCTGCGCAAGCATTTTCCGGACCTTCCGGTGCTGCCACTGGCACCACTGGAGTTACGCTACGGCAGCGGACAACGGCAGGTAGGTGCGATGCTCCGCGCCTTGCCGAAGATCATCCGTTCGGCATGGCTGGACCACCGGATGCTGGCGGAATACCTGCGCTATGAAGCAATCGACGAGGTGGTCTCCGACAACCGTTTCGGTCTCTATCTGTCCAAAAACGCAAGCGCTCATGGCTCCCGCGTCAGAACGGTTTATATGACCCATCAGCTCACTATCGCCCTGCCGCGTCCGTGGCGGTGGCTTGAGCCCTTGGCGGCACGCCTGCACAGGCGTATCATCCGCCGTTATGACGAGTGCTGGATACCCGACGAAGAGGCAGGCGCAGGCATGGCCGGCAGGCTTTCGCACCCCGAGGTGCTGCCCGGCAACGCCAGGTACATAGGCGTGCTGTCGCGTTTTGCCGGCAGGACATTCGCGCCGGACACGACCTATGAGGTGGTGGCCGTGCTGTCAGGGCTGGAGCCGCAGCGCACGCTCTTCGAACAGGACATTTGCCGCCGTTACGAGCAGTCGGACAGCACGGTGCTCATCGTGCGCGGCAGGATGCAGGGACCGCCCACCGTGGTACGTCACGGCAGGCTGACTATCGTACCATGGCTGGACGACGCTCATCTGGCGGCTTTTCTGCTGGGCGCGAAACGTATCATCTGCCGTTCGGGATACAGCTCGGTGATGGACATGTACGCCTTGGGCGTGTTGCAGAAAACGGAGTGGCATCCCACACCCGGACAACCCGAACAGGAATATCTGGCGGAACATACCATCTGACAGTCCGCCGGCATTTATTTACATTTATTTTTGAATTGTGCGCGTACGCGCGTAGAAGAGGAAGAGCAGTACGAGCATCACAGGTGTGCAAACGAGTGTGAGCCACCATGTGTGCTCCGTGCCGAGTGCGGCAATCTCGTCGGGAGAGAGATGCCACGCATACGTACCGAAATAGAAGACCAGTATAGACAGGGCGTTGTTGGTCGCATGCATGACCACACTATACCCTATCCCGCCGCTCCACGCCAAGGCATAACCCAAGACCGCGCCTAACAGCATACGCGGAAAGAAACCGTAGAACTGGAAATGAACGAACGAAAAGATGAACGCTGTCAGCCAGATAGACAGATGACAGTTGAACGCTGACAGCCGGGAGTTGAAGAGGTGCGACTGGATGATGCCGCGGAATGTGAGTTCCTCGCCAATAGCAGGAAGAACGGCAAGGATGAACAGGTTGAGCAACAGGACCCACCAGGCGCCGTCCCTGTACGTAAGAAAAGTCTGCAGCAGACGGTCGGCCTGCTCCTCCATCTGCTGCATGATTTGTTCCAGACCGTGCAAGCCTTCCGGCAGGCGCATCTGCTCGTTCCAGGATACAAGCGTATTGATGAGCGGGATGGCGGTGAGCATGATGCCTACACTCAACAGCACAAGCACCCCGTCGGAAATCCTGACTAGATGCAGCCATTGCAACGGCTGATCGCTCCACAGATAGGCGACAACCAGCGACGGGACTATAAACAGCCCTACCGCCTGCAGCCCCTGCAACGTCAGCAAGGCACCGGTTGATGCGTGATTGACCGGCAGCAAGCGCCACAAAGCGTACACTACTGCAAAAGACAGCCCCATGACAAGCAGCCACTCGGCTATCTTAAGCAGCGGATGCAAACCTTTATGTCGGGCTTTGAGCGACACTTATTGCACCATTCGACGGATTATTGACGGCTAAGAGCTTCGTGCATGGCGGCTGCAGCCTTGCGGCCGTCACTCATGGCGAGGATGACCGTTGCGCCACCACGGATGATATCGCCGCCGGCGTATAGGACGGGCAGGGATGAACGCATGTTCTCGTCCACAACGATAGTGCCCTTGCGCGAAACCTCCAGACCTGCCAGGCTCTTCGGGATAATCGGGTTAGGCGAAACGCCTACGGCCACCACCACCATGTCGGCAGGGACGGTTACGGTCTTGCCTTCGACAGGCACAGGCGAGCGACGGCCGCTCTCGTCGGGTTCGCCGAGCGTCATGACCTGCAAGGTGGCTTCGGCCACACGGCCGTTCTCGTCAGCCCGGTAGGACAGCGGGTTATGGAGCGTCATGAACTCAATACCTTCCTCCTTGGCATGCTCGACCTCTTCACGACGGGCAGGCATCTCATCCTCGCTGCGGCGATAAACGATGATAGCGTGCTCTGCGCCCAGGCGTTTGGCGGTACGCACGGCATCCATGGCGGTGTTACCGCCACCGATAACGAGGACATTCTTGCCGTACAGTACAGGCGTGTCCGTGGCCGCATTGGTGGCATCCATAAGGTTGACGCGGGTCAGGTACTCGTTGGACGACATGACACCGTTGAGGTTCTCACCCGGGATACCCATGAAACGCGGCAGTCCGGCACCCGAGGCGACGAACACCGCCTGGAAGCCTTCCGCCTGCAGGTCATCAACGGTAACCGTCTTGCCTACAATCGTATCGGTTACGAAGTGTACGCCGAGGGCACGCAGGCCGTCAATCTCCTTATCCACGATGGCGTTCGGCAGACGGTACTCGGGTATGCCGTACTTGAGCACACCGCCTATCTCGTGCAGCGCCTCAAAGACGGTAACCTCATAGCCGTACTTCGCCATGTCGCCTGCAAAAGTGAGACCGGCAGGACCGCTGCCGACTACCGCAACCTTGGTTGCGGGTTTGTTGCCTGCTGCGTTCAGAGTGCCTTTGGCACGTTCAGAGGCTTCGCCGTTTAGAGTTGTTAGAGCGTGATCGGCCACGTAGCGCTCGAGGTAACCGATGGCAACAGGCTGGTGCCCCATCTTTAGATGGATGCACTGCGCCTCGCACTGCTTCTCCTGCGGGCAGACACGTCCGCATACGGCAGGCAGCGAACTGGACTCATGGATGATATCCGAAGCCTTCTGTATATCGCCGAGCTCTATCTGCTTGATGAAGGCAGGGATGTCGATGTTAACAGGGCAGCCCTTGACGCAGCCCGGGTTCTTGCACGACAGGCATCGATGGCTCTCGGTGAGCGCCTGCTCGGCGGTCAGGCCGAGATTCACCTCTTTGTGCAGGAATTTCACGCGCTCCTGTGGCGGCAGTTCGGGCATCTTGACGCGTGGTATGGCCGCCCGCTCTTTCGCGGTCAGCACACTCGGAGACGGACTGACGCTCTGCGTCATGAACTCCTCGCGGCTGCTCGCTCTCCCCACCGGACGCACTTCGTTTGCGTCCGTCGGGGCCCCGGATTTAAGGTACCGCTCATAAGCAGCGGCCTCCTCGGGTTTGTACGAACGCAGGCGTGAGAGCATCTCGTCGAAATCCACCTGATGGGCATCGAACTCCGGACCGTCCACGCAGACGAACTTCGTCTGTCCGCCTACGGTGACGCGGCACGCACCGCACATGCCCGTACCATCGACCATGATGGTGTTGAGCGAGGCTTCGGTGGGGATGTCGTACTTCTTGGTGGTGAGTGCGACATACTTCATCATGATAGCCGGACCGATAGTGATACACTTGTCTACACGCTCCCGGGCGACGACCATCTCTATACCTTGCGTTACAAGTCCTTGCGTACCCATCGAGCCGTCATCGGTCATGACAATCACCTCGTCGCTGGTGGCGGAGAGTTCGTCGTGAAGGATGATGAGGTCTTTGTTACGCGCCGCAAGAACGGTAATGACGCGGTTGCCTGCACGCTTGAGCGCCTGGGCGATGGGCAGCATCGGTGCTGCACCTACGCCACCGCAGGCACACACAACCGTACCGTAGTTCTCGATGCGTGTGGCCTGCCCCAACGGCCCGACGATGTCGGCAAGACAATCGCCAGGATTCATGGCGCAGAGTTTGGCGGAGGAAACGCCTATACGTTGTACAACAAGAGTGATAGTGCCGGCCTGGATGTCCGCATCGGCGATGGTGAGCGGCATACGCTCGGAGTTTTTGTCCACGCGGATGATAACAAAGTGTCCGGCACGGCGACTCCTGGCAATGAGCGGAGCTTCCACTACGAGCTCCGCCACATTGTCAGAAAAAAATCTTTTAGAGATAATCTTGTTCATTTTTGCTCTATAGCACCTGAGGTGCGGTCTTTTTCTTTGAGCAGCCCTGACCGGCTGCGTCTGATTAGAAGTACTTTTGCTCCGAACCTTCGATAGAGGTGAGCAGGTTGTTCGCCAGACGGCTGGCACCGAAGCGGAAGAGCTTGTTGTTGAGCCAGTCCTGACCGAGAATCTCCTTAACGAGTGTGTAATGAGCCACAGCCTCGTCGGTTGTGCTTACGCCGCCTGCAGGCTTGTAACCCTTGATCTCGCCGGTCTTCTCCTTCCACGCCTTGATGGCCTGGCACATGATGAAGGTGGCTTCGGGTGTAGCATTCACACTTACCTTGCCTGTAGAGGTCTTGATGAAGTCAGCACCTGCAGCCATGGCGAGGATAGAAGCTTTCCAGATGTTCTCGGCGGTCTTCAGCGCGCCGGTCTCCAGAATAACCTTGAAGTGTGCGTCCTTGGCGGCAGCCTTCTGCTCAACGATCTCGTCGAAGCACTCCTGGAACTTGCCCTCAAGGAACTTGCCTTGCGAGAGAACCATGTCGCACTCGGTAGCGCCAGCCTGTACAGCCATAGCCACCTCAGCCACCTTGATTTCGATAAAGGTCTGTGCTGCGGGGAAGCCGCCTACTACAGAAGTGATACCTACGCCCGGTGCCTTGAGGTTGGCCTTTACTACCGGCACAAGAGCCGGATAGACGCAGATGGATGCCACGTTGAAGTCCTTGAGTGCAGGATAGTGGTCACCGAAATAGTTGACACAGGCAGCCATCTTCTCAACGCGTGCATCGGTATCGTCACCCATGAGGGTGGTGAGGTCGATCTGATGGAGGCACTGTTTCCAGACAGCGGCGTTATTGTTCTCGGCAGCGTGCTTGGCGATGATGTCGGCAGTCTGCTGCTTCACTTGTTCGTCAGTAAGCGCAAACGGGTATTGCGCAAAGAGTTCTTCAAATTTGTTCATGGTGTTAATATTTATAGTGATTAATTATTTTCAATCAGTCAAGCGTGGCGGACACTTTGACGTGGCGGATGTGACGGACCTCAGAGTTTGGCGATGATCGTTTCGTTACCGCGTACATTGTCACCCATCTCCACGAACATCTCCGTATCAAGCGGCAGATACATGTCCACACGCGAGCCTAACTTGATGAAACCGAGGTGTGTGTTGCGGTGGCACTCTTTGCCCGCCCGGGCATACGTGACGATGCGTCGTGCCATGGCTCCGGCTATCTGGCGTACGGCGATGACGGCTTTGTTCTTCGTCTCGATGACCACCAGCGAACGCTCGTTCTCGGTGGAGGACTTAGGCAGCCATGCCGCCTTGTGGTTGCCGGCCTGGTGCTCGGAGACAAGGATATTGCCTTCGCAGGGATACCAGTTGGCGTGCACGTTGAACGGCGACATGAAGATGCTGACCTGCAGACGCTCTTCGTGGAAGTATTCGTTCTCCATCACAGGTTCGATAACCACCACCTTGCCGTCAGCCGGAGCTACAAGATAGTCCGGATCATCGATGGTGAGAATACGTACCGGGTCGCGGAAGAAGTACACCACGAACACCAGTGCCACTGCCGACAGGGCAAGCAAGGTGGCGAAAATCCAATGCGGCCAGTAGAAGTAGGCGGCAATATTGATGATAAATACCACGAGTGCTACAACCAGCAGCATCTTGCGTCCCTCACGGTGGAGTCCGGTACGTTTGCGTTGTTTTGTGTTAGCCATTGTCTTAAATATTTTTCTGTATGCCGGTATTTCGATACGAAGATTTAGTGCCTCAAACCCACTGTTCGAAAGGCATCTGCGCCATCATTTCAGCAGCCTGGTCGATACCTTCCTGTATTTTCTTGCCGGCCATCATTGCAATCATCATCGGCAGCTCGGCTTTGAGTGTAAGCTTGATGCGGCTGTCGCGCGGTGCGACCTGCTTGACCTGGATCCAGAAGTTGCCGTCCATCGGCAGGTTCTCGACACCGAACTTGACCGTGTCATTCTCTATGCGGTCCACGATGCGGATGACTATCTTCTGTCCCAGCCCGTCGACCTTGAGACGCACGAAGTCAGTGTCCGTCTCAAACTCCTGCACCTTGTCCTGCGGAATAAGGTCGCGGACACGCTCCAGGTTAGTCAGGTTTGATATGACGGCGTAAATTGCCGATGCGTCGGCAGGCACTTTGGCTACGTGACTTTCGTATGTATTCATTGCTGTTTTTCTTCAAAATGTTCTATTCGTTTGGATGCAAGCTTAATCTGCTGTTCAAGCCGGTCGATGTCCCGCATGAGCAGTCCGAGACGGTAGGTGGCGTCCAGCCCCTGCTTTTCTTCATCGGAAAGGTAATATACAGCCTTAGCGCCCGCTGCGGCACCTTGGGCAGTGACACGAATGCGGTCCGCCATGTGCGAAGATACAAAATTCAGCACCTCCAGCGCCTGTTCGTCAGCAAGGGTGAGTATCTCATGCCAGCCTTCCGCCTCAAAGGCGTGGTTCTGTCCGCGGAGCTCTATCTCCTGCCCGCCGGCCTGCAGCGACACCGACTCCTGACGGACAGGCTTGGCACCGTAGTAGTAACTCTTGACGAGAGTCTTGCGGTCGTCAGAGACGTATGCCTGCAGAAAACAGCGGTTGGTGTTCCATCCGGTCTGGAGGTTGCGATAAACATAATGACCGTGGTCCTCATAGGTATCGTTCTTCTCGAACCGGAACCGCTTGAGCAGTTTGTCGGCTTCGGGAAGCAGGGGCTGGAGCACGGAGTCGCAGTAACGGAGCGTGAACTGCGACTGCAGATAGACGATACTGTCCTTAAGCGCTTTGGCCTGACGGCGTTGCGCCACCTGCTTGGGATAGAGACTGTGGACAGAGTCTAGCTGCAGCAGGGCGGCTTCGTAGCGGTGCTGCCCTACCAGTTCCGCAGCGGTATCGACACGCGCCTGCGCGGCACGCTCCTGCCCGGTCTGCGCACATCCGCCCAAGCCCAGCACAACGGCTGCAAGAAACAACGGAATCTGTAGTCTGATCAATTGCATAGGTAAAATAATATCGCATACAAAGATACGAAAAATAATTCAAATATCCTAATACTACCCTGTTTTTACGCGTGAAAACGAACGGAAAAATAATATTTTTGAAAAAAAGTCGCCAAAAATTTGCATATTTGATATTTTTTTTGTAACTTTGCAGCCGATTAAAAGTGTAGTGCGCTTTCTGCGGGCGTTATACGTGTGCGAAGCAACGAAACAACAAACAAAATTATACAACAATTCAAAAGTATGAAAAAACATTTTCTTTTGCTGGCAGTGATTGCAGCAGCAGTCCTGACCTCCTGTAACAAGACAGTGCCCAACCCCGAGCAGGTAAAGATCAACCCGAGCCCCATGGCAGTTGTGGCAGACAAGGTGAACGTAGACATCACGGGTACATTCCCCGAGAAGAAGTTCGCCAAGAAAGGTGTATTGACGGTTACTCCTGTGCTGAAGTACGGCGACCAGGAGCTGAAGTCCGAGTCTGTAACCTACGTAGGTGAGAAGGCTAAGGAGAACGGTACGCAAGTAAGCTACAGCGAAGGCGGTACGTATCGTCAGCACGCTACGTTCGACTACAACGGAGCTATGGACAAGAACACGAAGCTCTATCTGCGCTTCGAGGCAAAGGTTGGCAAGAAGGACATTGAGGTTCCCGACCTGCTGATTGCCGAAGGCCTGAACGCTACGTCAAAGAACATCTCCGCAGGTGACAACAAGCCCCAGATTACGGCTGACAAGTTCCAGCGCGTTATACAGCAGACCCAGGAGGCTGACATTCTGTTCCTCATCCAGCAGGCCGCTCTCCGCAACTCGGAGACCACCAGCCAGCAGATGAAAGACCTGCAGGCCGCCATCAAGGAGGCTAACGCCAACGAGCGCAAGGCTATCCACAGTCTGGAGGTTGCCGGCTATGCTTCGCCGGACGGTGCTCAGGCACTGAACGAGAAACTGGCTCAGAGCCGTCAGGACGTAGCACAGAAGTTCCTTGCTAAGGACCTGAAGAAGAACAAGATTAACCAGGCTATCGAGAGCAACATCACCGCTGAGGACTGGGACGGCTTCAAGGCAGCCCTGGAGAACAGCAACATTCAGGACAAGGAGCTTGTTCTGCGCGTTCTGTCGATGTACAACGACCCCGAAGAGCGTGAGGCTCAGATCAAGAACATCGCCGCTGCATACAAGAACATTGCTGACGAGATTCTGCCGGCACTGCGCCGCAGCCGTCTGATCCTGACCACCGACCTTATCGGCAAGTCGGACGACGAGATTACCGCACTGGCAAAGAACGATCCTGCCGCTCTGACCATCGAAGAGCTGCTCTATGCCGCCACACTGACCAACGATCCCGCAGAGAAGATCCGTATCTACAAGCTCGCCACCGAGCTCTATCCGAACGACTTCCGCGGCTTCAACAACCTCGGTATGGTTTATCTGAAGGAAAACAACGTAGCTGAGGCCCGCCGCTGCTTCCAGAGCGCTCTGCAGATTGAGCCGAACAATCCTGACGTAAACTACAACGCAGGTGTAGCCGCTATGGCTGACGGTGACCTGAAGAAGGCTGAGGAGCATCTGGGCAAGGCTGCCGGCACACAGGCTGACCTGTCGTCGGCTATGGGTACCCTCTACAGCTTGAAGGGTGACTACAAGTCGGCTCGCAGCGCTTACGGTCAGAGTGCAACCAACAACGCCGCCGTTCAGCAGATTCTGGCAGAGGACTATGCAGCCGCCAAGAAGACCCTTGACGCTGTAGCAGAGCCGAACGCAACGACTGCATATCTGAAGGCTGTCGTAGGTGCACGCACCAACGTAAAGGCAGACGTTCTGAATAACCTGAAGAGCGCTATCGCACAGGACTCAAGCATGAAGGACAAGGCTGCCAACGACGTTGAGTTCGCCAAGTTCGCTGAGGATACCGAGTTCCTGGCAATCGTTAAGTAATGTCGGTACTGTTTCCGAAAGTAAACAAACCTCGTGAGTGGGACTACCGTCCCATCTACTACGACGAAGAAAAAGAGGCGCGCAAGCAAAAACTTGCGCGCCTTCGGGCTTTACGCGAACAGAAAGAAGCGGATGAGGGGCACGGCGAACTGAGCAAGGATGAAGCAGCTGAGCATGTGACAACACTGCACCGCGGTTCGTTCCGCGAGGCGCATGAGGCGCAGACCAAACTCCGGACAGACACCGAGCATAAGTCCAAACTGACGTTTTGGATAGTGTTGCTGGCATTGTTGTTCATCGTCTTTTACTGGCTATTATAGGATTATGGATGTCATACGGCTCTTACCGGACAGTGTAGCCAACCAGATTGCAGCAGGCGAGGTCATTCAGCGACCGGCATCCTGTCTGAAAGAACTGGTGGAGAACTCGCTTGATGCGGGCGCTCACACTATACGCGTGCTTGTGCGCGATGCCGGCAAGTCGCTCATCCAGGTCATAGACGACGGCGCAGGCATGTCAGTGTCGGATGCACGTATGGCATTTGAGCGCCACGCCACATCGAAGATACGCGACGCGCAGGATTTATTCCGTCTTCGCACAATGGGTTTCCGCGGAGAAGCACTGCCGAGTATCTGCGCGGTGGCGCAGGTGAAGATGACCACCCGTCGCGCAAATGACGAGGTAGGCACACTGCTGGAGATTAACGGCTCACAAGTGCAGAAGCAGGAGCCGTGCCAGTGTCCTGTCGGCACTAGCATACAGGTGCAGAACCTGTTCTTCAATGTGCCGGCGCGAAGGCGTTTCCTCAAGTCCGACCAGACAGAACTGCGTAATCTGATCACCACCTTCCAGCACGTGGCACTGGTCTATCCGGAAGTTTCGTTCACTTTTGTATCGGATGACGAGATTGTGTATGACCTGCCGGTCGGCACATGCAAGCAGCGGATAGAAAGCATCTTCGGGAAGAGCAAAAGCAAACTCTATACATCCCAACTGCTGGAGATTGAGCAGCAGACGGAACTGGTGACCATCCGCGGCTTTGTGGGAAAGCCCGAGGCTGCCAACAAGCAGGCACAGCAGTTCTTCTTCGTAAACGGACGCTACATGCGTCATCCCTATTTCCACAAGGCGGTACTGCAGGCATACGCGGGTATGCTGCCTGCCGAGCAACTGCCGCCGTACTTCATCTATTTCGATATTGCACCAGAGCAGATTGACGTCAATGTCCATCCGACAAAGACGGAAATCAAGTTTGCCGACGAACAGTCCATTTTCCCTATTCTGATGGCAACCGTGCGCGCGGCTCTGGGCAAGTTCAATGTCGTGCCGTCCATCGACTTTCTGGGCGGTGACATAGAGATGCCCGTCTCTGACGAGCGAATGCGCGCCAATGCCAAACTACCTGAGCTGCATGTATCATCAGGATACAACCCGTTTACGACACAACGGGACACACATTCGGCACAACGGGAGAGTTTTCCACTAAGGAAAGAACAGGTTATACCTCACTGGCAGGATTTATACGAGCCGCTCAGACAACAGCCGCAACAAGCGGAACAGGCGCCGGACCCGCTTCCCGGAGCATCCCATCCGCAGGCTGTGGCAGGAGGCTACATAGCCTGCACGACGGATGCAGGGCTTGCTCTCGTACATGCGCGACGTGCGCACATTACAATTTTATATAACGAACTTGTCGCACAGCTGCAAAACCGCCATGGAGCAAGCCAACAGCTATTGTTCCCGGAGCAACTTGCGGTAAGCGCTGACGAGCAGCCTGTACTGGAAGCACTACTGCCGGACCTGAAGCATGCAGGCTTTGAGCTGGAGCAGGCGGAAGCCCGTCACTACGACATCACTGCCATCCCCTCCGTATTGGGCAACCACAATGCCGAAGCAGCACTACGTGCCATCCTTACCCGTGCTGCAGACGGACAAACGGCTGTCCGCGAACAGATGCAGCAGCAGATAGCCCTGACGCTGGCGCAAAGCGCTGCCATTCCTATGGGCAAGGCATTAAGCGAAACAGAGATGCAGAACATCCTCAACAGACTTTTCGCCCTGCAGTCCTACCGCATCACACCCGACGGAAAGACGGTGGTCGTATGGTTGTCAGCAGAAGAAATAGCAAGGCGGTTTTAGCGTGTAAATATAGCAAAAAAAAGTTAATTGCGTAGCAAATAGTCATAAACCCGCCAAATATTTGCATTTTCGACAAAAAAGCAGTTACTTTGTATTCGCTTATGCGAATTATTGAAAATAATTAACCATTAAAACATAAAAGATTATGTCTGAAATTGAATCGAAAGTTATTGACATCATCGTTGAGAAGTTAGGTGTCAGCAAGTCACAAGTTACCATGGAGTCGTCCTATACAGCTGATCTGAATGCTGATTCGCTGGACGTAGTAGAGCTCGTTATGGAGTTTGAGAAGGAGTTCGGTATCACCATCTCTGACGACGCTACGCAGAAGATCAGCACCGTAGGTGACACTGTAGCATACATCACCGAGGCACTTAACAAGTAATTCCAACAGATTTTCTATGGCATTGAAGCGAGTCGTTATCACCGGTTTGGGGACGCTTAATCCTCTGGGCAATGATGTACCATCGACCTGGTCCGCCCTCATGTCTGGCATGAGCGGTGCTGGACCTATCACCCTGTTCGACGCCTCCCTGCACCGCACACAGTTTGCGTGCGAGGTGAAAGGTTTCGACTTCAATGCGCATTTTGATTTCAAGGAGCAGCGCAAGCTGGATCGTTTCACGATGCTGGCTTACGTTGCTGCCGAGGAGGCATTCAGAGATGCCGCTCTGCCGGAGGGCACAGACCTGACGCGTGTCGGTGTGATCATCGGTTCGGGTATGGGCGGAGTGAGCACCTTTGAGCAACAAGTGACGGAGCATGAGCAGCAGGGCGACGGTGTACCGCATTATTCGCCGTTCCTCGTCCCGCGTATCATCACAGATATTGCTGCAGGATACATCGCTATCCGTCTGGGGCTGAAAGGTCCCAACTTCTGCACCACGGCAGCCTGTGCGTCATCAGCTATCGCCTTTATGTCCGCGATGAACCACATTCGTCTGGGCAAGGCGGATGCTATACTGGCAGGCGGCAGTGAGGCGGAGATCTGCTCCATCAGCATCGGCGGGTTCAACGCCCTTCGCGCCTTATCGACGCGCAATGACGAGCCCCTGACCGCTTCGCGGCCGTTCTCGGCTTCGCGTGACGGTTTTGTGGCAGGCGAAGGTGCGGCATGCGTCATGCTGGAGGAGTACGAGCACGCCGTCAAGCGCGGTGCGCACATCTATGCCGAACTGGTGGGCTACGGCTCGACGGCCGATGCATTCCACCTGACGGCACCCGATCCCGAAGGAGAGGGAGCAGCCCGCGTGATGTTGGATGCAGTCAAGGATGCCGGCATACGCCCCGATGAGGTCGATTATATCAACACCCACGGCACCAGTACACCTATCGGTGACCTGGCGGAAGCCAAGGCGGTCATCAAGGCCTTCGGCGAACATGCCTACGAGATGAACCTCTCGTCCACCAAGTCTATGACAGGTCACCTGTTAGGAGCATCGGGAGCACTGGAGGCTATGATAACAACGCTGGCATTGTACCATCAGGTTGTACCGCCTACCATCAATCATGAAGAGGGCGACGATGACCCGAACATTGACCCGCGGCTGAACTTCACGTTCAACACACCGCTGCATCGTGACATACGCTATGCAATTAGTAACGCCTTCGGCTTTGGCGGACACAACGCCGCACTGCTGTTTAAGCGCTACACCCAAGAGTAGAACAACCGGAGGCTACGCCTCAACCATATAGAGTCGAAAAACCGACTATAAACCCTAAACACGACATTATATAACTCTAACAACTTACTAATTATGAATGTAGAAATGATTGGCGCTAACGCCGGAAAGATTTGGAACGCATTACAGAACGGAGCATTGTCCGGCAAAGCATTGAAGAAAGCAACCAAGCTCAAAGAGGCTGACCTCAACCTTGCATTAGGCTGGTTGGCACGCGAAGGCAAACTGACCTTCACCGAGGCAGAGGAAGAGACTATCATCGCTCTTGCCTAATCAAACGAAAATCAACCTAAGATACCCACCTTAACCAAGTGTGGGTATCTTTTTTAACCAGTCATATATCACCATGAAACGAATATTTCTCATTCTCACAGCTCTTATAAGCGTCTCGCTTGTATGGGCGGAGGCAAGTTTTGATTTCTCCGAATCTATGCCTGACGGCTGGACCTCCTCCAGTTCATCCCAACCCAAAGGATACGAGACCACCGGTGACAGCCGCGGTACACAGTTTGACGGCAGTACAACCCTGAGTTTCCCTGCTGTGGAGAATGTCAGGGAGGTTACCATTCTATACTCATCAAACACAGAGAATGATAACGAGAACAGCATTGAGGTGCAGGTTGACGGAGTGTCATATGGCATCAAGAAACTGCCGAAAAAAACAAAAAACCAGGAGCTCGTCTTTACGCATGATACAGGCAAAAGCGGTGAGATGAAGATTATCATCACCCGAACCAAGAAGTCCGTATGGATTAAGCGTGTAACAATCGACGGTTCCTATGATCCTGCTATCATTCCCGGCGAAGACCCGATGGAGGGCTTGAACATGGACTACATTTACACCGAGCCGACTGAAGTGATCAGCACCGACTCCTTGGGCAGCAAGATAGAATACTCGTTTATTCACAACAACGTCAAGGTGTCCTGTAACTACGGTACCAAGACACAGACATACTTCGGTCCTTTGGCCGGGCAGAAGATAACGTTCATAACCACACGTAAGATGAAGGCTGTCGTGGTGGACGGCTTTGTGCGGAAAGGGTTCTCCGCCTCATCCTCCAGCGGAACGATTGCCTACAAGAGTTCCGATGCTGTTGATCTGGAAGAGGAACAGATTCTGGCAGTGACCGATATCGACAGTACGGCTTTATCCGTCAAGTGCGATGCACAGTTACGCTGCTACAAGGTGTATGTGTATTTTGAGTCCAACCCCGACATAGATATACAGCCGGAAGAAGAAACATATTCATATGACGACGAAACCACTGAAGTCACAACAATGGATATCACTTTTACGGATGTTGAGGCAGAAGATATGACGGAGAGCCTCGGATATCCGTTCACAGACTTGTACTTGTCCAACGACGAGTATGATATAGAACTGTGGGTGTTCGCCTCTATGGTGGAATCAACCATCCTTCCTGCAGGCATATATCCCATTCAGGCACAACCGGAAGGCTCTTATACGCCGAACACGGTAATGGCATCACTCGGAGGCTATGAGGATTATGACTATCCGTCGTATCTGATAACCGATTTTGTACACGACGAAGTGAACGACATCTGGACGTACAACAAGGTGTATTACCTTGTTTCCGGAACTCTGGAGGTTATAGCAGAAGAAGACGGTGTACAGATGAACATACACGCCACCACCTATAACGGCTCCACCGTTAATGCATCATATATGAGGAATGACGAGGCTGGTGATGCTGTCGAAAATACCACGATAAGCGTCAAGGCTGTCAAAATCATGCGTGACGGCCACCTACTCATACAGCGCAACGGCGTCACGTACGGAATAGAAGGTCAAAGGCGATAATCAGCGTTTTGCGACAAGGACGCGCAAACCGCCTTTCACAATGCGGATATGTATATCCTTGTCCAGTGCAACCGGATCACCGTCAATATGGAAAGGAGCGGCACTCTCGCGCCGGAGGATTAGTTCTCCGGCGCGTATTGTATGCATCATAGGGCTCTTGTCAATAGTGCCAGCAAACAGACGTACTGCCAGCGGCAAGCTGCCCAGAAGTGCGCGGGAAGACATTATCATTACATCCATCAGTCCGTCTTGCAGACTGGCGTTAGGTGCAATCCGTGCGGCATTACCCCATTGGTTGGCGTTGGCAAAAGTGATGAGGAAGGCCTTGTGTGTCTCATCCACGCCGTCACCTGTCAGGCGATAGGTTTGTGACTTGTAAGTGAAAACCAAGTGAAAGATTGTTTTCAGATAGGTCATAAAACCACGTCGTGCACTCTTGGCAAAGCGGTCAGCAACCATCGCATCAAACCCCGTTCCGCAAGTGCAGACGAACAAATGGCCGTTAGCAATGCCGTAATCCATGAGGGCGGGTTCACACTGGTTAAGCATACAGACAGCCTTATACGTATCCATAGGGATACCCAGATGACGTGCCAAACCGTTTCCGCTCCCCATCGGCAGGATACCCATAGCAGTTTGTGTATCGCGTAATCCGCGTGCCACCTCATTGACCGTACCGTCACCTCCTACAGCCACCACAGCATCGTAACCGGACTCAGCATAGTGTTTCGCCAGTTCGGTAGCATGACCGGCATACCCGGTCTGCACAACTGTGGGAGACCATAACTCCTGTTTCAGTATCCGGGTAATGTATTCCGGCAAGGCGCGCTTGATTTCTTGCGCGTGGCGGTTACCGGATATAGGGTTGATGATGAATGCTATCTTTTTCATTCGAATGCTGAATACGTCCAACGGGGCTGAACCATGCTTGTTCATTGGTGTTCACTAATCAAGCAGAATCTGAATACGGTTCTCCATTTCAAGCAGTTCGTCGCGGAGTGTTGCGGCGAGATCGAAATTGAGATCCTTGGCGGCAGCGAGCATCTGCTTGCGTTTCTGGTCAGCTGCTTTCTGCAACTGCTTGGCATCCATCTGTTGCCATGGAGCGTTCTTCCAACTCTCGCGTATACGCTTTTGCACAGCTTCACGCTCCTTCTCCGCATCGTGATAGAGCGAGGCAAGCGCACCGGTGTTGATGTCCTTGCGGATAGCAGTGGGCGTTATGCCGTGCTTGGTATTGTAAGCTATCTGGATAGAGCGCCGGCGGTTGGTCTCGTCGATGGTCTGCTGCATGGAGCGTGTGATGCGGTCGGCGTACATAATCACCTTGCCGTTGACGTGCCGCGCAGCACGACCGGCAGTCTGCGTAAGTGAACGGCGGTCACGCAGGAAGCCTTCCTTATCAGCATCGAGGATAGCCACAAGAGAGACCTCAGGTAGGTCCAGTCCCTCGCGCAGAAGATTAACGCCGACAAGCACATCATAGATACCCTTACGCAGATCTTCCATAATCTTGATACGCTCGATGGTATCCACATCGGAGTGAATGTATGCTGAACGGATATTATACTGCCGCAGATAATCATCGAGCTCCTCCGCCATGCGTTTGGTAAGGGTGGTGACCAGCACACGTTCCTCACGCTCCACTCGCTGCTGTATCTCCTCAAGCAGGTCATCGACCTGATGCTCCGACGGACGCACATCAATCTCGGGGTCCAACAAGCCTGTAGGCCGAATGAGCTGCTCGACCACAATGCCCTCAGACTGCTCAAGTTCGTACTCGGCTGGTGTGGCAGAGAGGTAGATTGTCTGACCTGTCTTCTGCTCCCACTCATCGAAAGTGAGCGGCCGGTTGTCGCGGGCAGCAGGCAGACGGAAACCATACTGAACCAGATTGTCCTTGCGCGCCTTGTCACCGCCGTACATGGCATGAATCTGCGGGACAGTGACATGACTCTCATCAACCACTACAAGCATATCGTCAGGGAAGTAGTCCAACAGGCAGTACGGCGGAGTGCCGGGTGCACGGCCGTCGAAATAACGGCTGTAGTTCTCAACACCGGAACAATAACCAAGTTCCTGTATCATCTCCAGATCGTAGTGAACGCGTTCATCGATACGCTTGGCTTCAAGTTCCATTCCGGCGTTATGGAAGAAACTGATCTGTTCGTCGAGGTCACGCTTGATCTCGCCGATAGCACGGTCTATACTCTCTCGGCTCGTACAGAAGATGGTTGCCGGATAGATATTGATGTACTCATACTCCTCTATGAGGTTCATACTCACCAACTCCAGCGAACTTATACTGTCAATGGTATTGCCGAAGAACTCCACTCGGATAATATAGTCGGCATACGCCAAGGCGATGTCAATCGTATCGCCCTTTACACGGAACTTGCCACGAGCAAGTTCAAGGTCATTGCGCACGTACTGCGCCGCAACGAGTGACTTGAGGAACTCATCCATCTGAATGGTCTGGTCACGATGGATGGAAATACAGTTGACTGAGAAATCCTGCGGACTGCCAATGCCATACAGGCAGCTGACAGACGAGACGACAATCACATCCTTCCTGCCCGACAGCAGTGCAGCCGTGGCAGAAAGCCGCAGCCGGTCTATCTCCTCGTTGATGCTAAGGTCCTTTTCAATATAAGTATCGGTGGAAGGGATATACGCCTCGGGCTGGTAATAATCATAATAACTGACAAAGTACTCCACCGCATTGTGCGGAAAGAACGCACGCATCTCGGAGTAGAGTTGCGCAGCAAGGGTCTTATTATGGGAGAGGATAAGCGTCGGGCGGTTAAGGCGTGCGATGACATTAGCTATGGTGAAGGTCTTGCCGCTACCGGTAACACCAAGCAGAGTTTCCGCCCTGGCACCGGAACGTATCCCATCCACCAAGGCATCAATGGCTTGCGGCTGGTCGCCGGTAGGCNNCAATCGGAACATAGTTATTGCTCATCACGTTTGGCTTCGCGCTCGGCTTTCTGCTGACGCTTTTTCTCCATCTTCCGGCGAGTGTCTCCCCAGTTGAAATCATGCTTGATTACAAACCCTACACCCTCCACCATGTTAGCCTGACGAAGCGAATACTTGTCAACAGTATGCGTATAGCCTCTGACGCGCAGCATGCCGTCCGGCGTGATAATGTACTCTATATCCAGATCGCCGAAGACAGGGCGGTTATTCAGGTCATTGTAGCGGTAGCCCACATTACCGTTGATGAGCAATCTGTCAATCGGCTGGATGGAGAACTGCGCCTCGTACTCCTGTGAAGCCTCCGCACCTTCACCGTCTGTCCGGAAATTGATACCGAACGTGAAAATGTTCGTCAGCTTGCTAAGCCATGCATTAATCTGTCCTGTCACAGTAGAAGACAGCAGCGAGTATGTCTCATTGAGTCCCGTAGTGTTCGTACTGCGCAGATATTCTGGTGTGAAGAAGCGGTTAAAGACCAACAGGTACAATACCTCACGCATCAGCATTTCTTCGCTGTTGATGAACGAGCGCACTTGTGACTGCACGCTCTCGTCAGACTGTGGCAACTCTATACCGAACGAGAGAATAGGATTAGTTATATTGTCACGCAGATAGATGACACAGTTCACGGGCACAGAAGTACGATTCGTCTGAATGGACTCGAAATCGCTGCCAAACAAGTCTTTGAGTGACGCAGTAACGTGGTACTTGGCCGTTACATCCATGTTCATATCCATCGGTCCACCCTGCCATGTGATGCTTGATCCGTCACTGATAGAGAAATCACGGTGCACCACATTGCCGAGGGCATAACTCAGACTGCCCTGACGAAGGGTAAGTGTGCCTTGTAACTGCAGGTCATTGTTAATGAGGTGCACACGCATACTGCCATCGCCCCGGCCACGCAAGGTATTGTCACTATTGCTGCCGAACTGCGTAAAGAACTGCGTTCCCTGATCAACCGTCACAAACAGGTCAAGGTCCAATTCCGACTCCTTTTTAGGCTTCCTAAAGATACGCTGTTTCTTATCCACCTTGACCACAGGCTTGTCGTGGTCAACAAAGGTGATGAAACTGTTTTCCTTTGCATCGCTCGCACCGCCGATATTCAGATGGAAGACCGAACCGTTCTGGGATTTAGCATGAGCTAACAGGTTCACCTTATCCTCATTGCCGAACAGGTGCACATAACCGGACGCATACACCTTGCCGTAGAACGCAGCCGTAGGACTGTTCTGCATATCCAGAACTATCGCATTGTCGGCATACATCGACAGGTCAAAATTGAAGTCACGGAAGTTGGTATGGTGCACTTTGCCATCCAGTTTTATGGTGTGTCCCTCTTTGTCATAAACGGTGTGGTCCGGGAAGATGATAGAGGTGCTGTCCATAAACACGGAATCACGGACAAAGTAGGTGGCACCGGTAAACGGTACTGTCAAGCTTGCGTTATGAGGCAGAGCCTCGATGGTCACCCACGTCAATTTCTGACGTCCGAACACGTGTACGTGTCCGGATACACGGCCCGTGATATTATGCAGAATGGAGCTTGTCCAATGGTTGATGAACCCCATATTAAACGAATCGGGATATATATGCAGGCTCCAGGTCTTGTCTTCCATCGGTGTTATCAGGCCGTTGACGGTTGCGGCGTGACGTCCGTTATCCGTCACCTCGCCACCGATCTCCACCGCTTTACGCCTGCTGTCAAGTTTCGCCCAAGCGTCCACTTCACCGATAGGCGTACTGTTCAGCCCGGCATCCGCAACGTGCAGGTTGGCATTGAGCTGCAAACTACGCAGTATACCGTACATGGTAGCTGTACCGGTTATCCTGCCCTGGGCGGTCAGGGTCTGCTCGGGCAAAGTGGTGAACCCTAACAGAGCACCGAGGTCTATATCCTTTAGGCGTACATGTATCGAGTCATCCGTATGGGTGGAAGCGATGCCGTCGATATAGATATGCTTCTGCTCACTCCCCAGCCACAGGTGCTCCACCTGCAAGGCTGTATCCGCCGCAGTGTACGTGAGACGCGACGGGTCAACCGACCACATGGCATTTGCCACAAAGAGCTTGGAGGGAAGGATATGCGTAGTGATCAGCGGCTTGTTGGCATATTCGGCAAAAGTAGTGAGTATGCCTAACTGTCCGCCATATAACTCCTCGGTATCATTGCTCACGTCAAGTGAGAGCAGCACCGAGTCATGCTTCGCTATAACATGCATCAGCAGGTCAGCATCGCCTATACCTATAGTATCCGGCAAATTAATATGCGCCGATGTACGCATGTTGATACGGTCCTGCTTGTTGTCAACGGAAAGAATGATGTTGCTTATCTGCTGCTTGCCGACCTGCAATACAGGCACTACGCCGCTCAGTTCTATCCGGCGTCGAGGCTCGTCAATCAGTCCCTTGACAGTAAGGTTACCACTCTGCGAGATGTTGAGCGGCAGGATGTTAAGCATCTTGTCAAGGTCATGGGCATATAAGTAGAATGACGCCTGGGTTGTGGACGGTCGCTCCTTGAGCTGCCGGCGAATTCTGGCTTCAAACAAGTGCGGCAGATAATGCACAGCTATCTTCTGCACCGTCGTACCCAGTTCAGTGTAACTGAAGTGTCCGGCAAAACTACCCACGGCATAGTCCGACTGCAACCTCAGACTATGGTATTTCTCATCCTCACTATCTGTTTCGGCAACAATCTTCAGCTGGCTCATCCGCGCAGTGTCGCCATTGTTGGCAATCATCAGGCTGTCCAGCGCCAGATAGCCATTGACATGATCAATATGAGTGCCATAGAAATTGACGTACAGCCTGCCCTGTATGTCACTGTCCGCAAGTTTGTCGTTCAGGTTTAGCGCATCGAGCCTGAGGTGCTTCAGGTCGAGTGTTATATTGATGACGGGCGAGGTCTCCGTCAGATCCACCAGGCCGTCGATGGAAAGTTGGATGTTCGGATCGTTACTGCTCAACGAACCCTCTATACTCTCCTCGTCAAACTTACCGTCAAGACGGATATTCGAATAGGGATACTTCTTGTAGGTGAGCTGCTGTATAGCGCCACGGTAGATGCCATGCATAGCATGCCCGTTGGCAGTATGGCCGTTGACCTGCATATTGAGCGTGACTGCGCCAATATCCCTGTTGCCCAACAGACGTCCCAATTGGAAACGGCGCGTGCTAACGGCACCGTTGAAGGAAAGGTCGTCAAACTGCGCATTGGTCTGCACATGACCGTCGGTGGTGAACATGCCCAAGGCGGTGCGGAACGTACCTTGCAGATTCATGTCACGCAGACGTCCCTGAACGATACCCTTGTAATGCATCTCGCCCAAGCGGTACACAGGAGCTGGCAGCCGGTATGGATGGTCAAGCAGGTCAGCCAAGAAATCCTGCAGAATCGGGGCTCTGAGTATCAGGTCCTGACACTCGGCGCGCAGCTGCAGGCTGTCGAAATCTTTCCACTGGTAGGCAGTAGCCGTTCCGAGGAAAAACGGCGTGCCTTTGTATGAAACACTCAAGCCGTTCAGCAAGACGGAGTCCCTGTTTCCCTCCAACGAAGCCTCAATACCTATCCTGCCGTCAACACTCCGAACTTGCGGAACGAACAGTCCTAAGTCACGACCGGAGATATACGTGTCGGACAGACGCAATGTAAATGAGGCCGTATCGATATGCACCACCTCGCTGTTAAGTTGCGAGTGAGGCAGCCTGACATACAGACGGGGCATCTCCAGCACCGAATCGTTGGCAATGAGACTTGCCTCCATTTCGCACAAAGCGAACAAGGTTTTCGGGGTCTTGCCCCTGCCAACAGTACGATAGTCCAGTATTGTTCCACGCAACGTCCGGATATCCGCCTCTATCCCCTTATTATCCAGCCTCTCCAGTCCCACACGCGCTTCTGCATCGGTCACGTACAGTGTGTCTATACGCGCACGGATACGAGTGAGATGGACATCATTCACCTCAATAGCCACAGGTAGTGAATCAAACGGTGTGTCCAGTTTGTCAGGGTCTTGCAATGCACGGACAAGGAACATGTAATTGTCGTCGTGCAGATTGACATACGGACGGTCGATAGCCACCTTGCGTACAGATATCTTCTTACGCAGCAGGTCGCGCATCCTCATCTGTACGTCAACCGAACCGACATATGCCAGCGTATCCCCCTGACGGTCAGAGACATATATATCTTCAAGATGCAGGGTATTGAAGAACCGGTAATCAACCTGCCTTACATCAATTTCCGCCTTCAGCGCCTGCGACACTTCGGCAGCCAGCCAACGTACGGCGGCTGTCTGCACCTCACCGTTGCGTACAAGCAATGACAGCATATACACAACCATCAGGATGCATATAAGCAGTATCGATACTATGTACGCTAAGCGTTTCATCTGTAAATAAAATAGCCTGCTATGCCAGCCAGCACAATCAGCAGAATAGGATGCGAAAAGGCTGCAATCAGTCGTCTGACTACAGGCTGGCTGCTATGTACCAATTGCGGCAAGACGGTCAGCACAAACACCGCCGCGAACAGCACAACACTCCAGTTGTCGATGAACGTAGCCGGCGTTATCATCAGCAAAGCCGCAGCGGCTATCAGCCCGAGAACGGCAAAACGCAGGTAGCGCAGCGTGTTCTGAAAATAGCGGTTGTCAGCAAACCTCGCCGTCAGCACCTGATAGACCTTGCACACCGCCAGCATTATTATCAGCCCGGGCAGGACCATGGCGCCTGTGGCAAGCACACTGCCCCATACAGACTGAGTGGCAGTATAGCCGACATAAGTCGCACAGTTGATACCTATCGGTCCGGGAGTAACCTGACTGATGGCTACGATGTCCACAAACTCCTTCTCCGTCATCCATCCGTACTCAAGCACCTCATGCTGGATGAGTGACAGGATAGCCAGTCCGCCGCCAAAGCCGAACAGGCCGATCTTGAAGAAACTCAGAAACAGTTGCAGGTAAATCATCAAGTACAGACAGAGTAGATATTAGGAGTTATGCGCAGAGGAGTGACGCTTACCGGCAAGGTACGTGCAGGCAAAGGCAAGAACAATCGTTGCGACAATGATATATACGGGACTGACGTGTGCCAGCCAGATCAGCAATGCCGAGACCAGCGACCATGAAAGGAGAAGTACACCGCCCTCTTTAAAAGGCTTGGGACTGTTGGCCTTCATCGCCATCCTGAGCAGCGGTGCGGCAATCAGCGCCACAACTGCAGGACGCACACCTTTCATCACTGCTTCCACCGCAGGCAGACTGCTATACGTGCTGAACACCATGGCGATGGCCAGAATGATAACGAATGACGGCAGGACGGCTCCCAGTACGGCGGAAGCCACAGCCAGATACGGATACATGCGCGCGTAAAAACGGCTACCACAGGACACGGGCAGATGGCGTATACCCACCTGATACCCGATGAAGATTGCCGAGTTGACGGCAATCAGTCCGGGTGCAGCCTGCGCCAGGGCAATCATGTTCAGGAACTCCGTTTCGTCGATCCACTTGCGATAATCAACCACTTCACGCTGGATGAGAGGTAACATTGCGTACCCTCCCCCCAACGTGAATGTTCCCACCTTCAGGTATGTCCAGAACAGCCGGAGAAGCATGCTTCGTTGTGGCCGGAACTTACTTGGTGGTGTACTTCGAGCCAACTGCACTTGCAGCTGCTCCGTTCAGCACACTGGCCGGGCCTTTGAGCGTAGTGGCTACCCACTGCTTGGCCTGTTTGTCCCACTGCTGGTTGGTAAAGATCTGCAGAATCTCCTGCTCAGCCTTCGACATCTTGCCGGTCATCTTCTTGCGCTTCTTGAAGTCCTTGCGCCAGTTCTTCTTGAACTCGTCGGATACACCGCAAACCTCAACGATCTCCACCTCCATCTTGTACTGACCTGTACCCCAGCTCTCTGAATACTTGCCGTCCTCGTCGCGGATAGGCATGTACGAACGCGGAACGATGAAGCTCTCGCCTACCAGACCGTACTTCGGGGCTTCCTCGCCATTACGGATGTAGCGGAACATGTTGTTCTCGTCCAGCGAAGCCGAGTCAACAGGTACATTCACCATGAACTCACCGAGCACCTGGTCTTTGTGCAGGTCAGGCAACTGATCCATCCAAGACGAGATCATACGCATCTTCATCGTGAAGTCGAACGACTTACGGTCAGCGTATGTGAACAGCAGCGGCAGGTCGGTGTTAGGCAGACCGGCTTTGTAGGGGTTGATCATGAAGGTATCCATCACCAGTTCGAACTTCGAGTGACGAACGATACGGTCAATCTTCTTGCGGTTGATGTGGCAGCTGATGTAGAACGTGGTGTCCTCACCCTCCATAGCCAGACAGCCGATACCGTTGAAACGCATACCTTTCGGGTCCATCGGTCCGTAACCGGACATACAGTTGTAGAAGTCGTTGAGGTCGGCTATCGTACCCATGGTGATGATCAGCTCACTCTCCTCCTTCACCATCTCCTGCCACTCTTTCTTGTTCTGGGCATCGAGTTGGATAAGTTTGGTGATAGCGGTGATACCCAGCTCCACCAGTGTGGAGATGTATCCCGTAGCAGCACCCGTTGCGGCGCTCAAGCCTGCACTCAGCAGCTGCTCGCCCAGACCACGGCTCAATGCATCGCGGTCGGCAGACACCTGACGCTCAATTTCATCCGATAGGTCCTCGCTGGTGTACACGTAGGTCTGATACTTCATCAGGCCGTTGGTCTTACGCTTGGGACCATGATCTTTCTTCTCACTCTTCTCGCTGCTGTCTGAACCGCCGCGAGACTGACCCATTGCGGGCACGCACATTGCCATAAGCAGGCACAGTGCGGTTACAGTAATTGGTCTTTTCATATTCGCAAAATTTAAAGGGTTAATATATTTTCGCATTTAATCATTTTCACATTTAGAGCGCATCAAGCAGGATAAACGCCGCCCAGTACCTCGGTGCCGCATACGGGATTTTCTCCTTTGCACTCTCCTCGGATGCCGTGGAGGCTGCTCCTTGCCCGCCGTTCTGGCGGAGGAACTTCAGCGGACGGGCGGCACGGGTATTGCCGGCCAGTTCTTCCTCCACTTCTTCCATGTATTTCTCCTCCTCAGTGATGGCACGCTGCGCCTGGGCGCTGTTACCCTTGAACGTACGCACTTTCTCCTGTGCGTCACGCAGTGCCTGCTGCTTGGTCTTGCCTTGCAGGAGCCCCTCGTAGAAGGTAGTCATCAGCATACCCGTCGCCTCATCGTTCACATCCCACAGACTCATCATCATCGTCTGCACACCGGCTTTCTTCAGTCCGCGCTGCAGACCTGCCACACCGTCCGCCTCGATGTCACCCATACCTGTCTGGCAGGCGGAGAGCACCGCCAGTTCGGTTGTGTGCAGGTCAGCGAGCATAATCTCGCGTGCGGTAAGGACACCGTCGTTGTGCTGTTCACTGGCTTGTCCTGTCCAACCTTCCTCTGCACCGCTGAGTAGTAGCCCTGTACGGCTCATCGAGTTGTCGGCTATTGTACTGTTCGCACCTATCTGTATGAAACCTGCACTACGCGTGTTGGCCGCCATTTCACGGGCACGGTCACCGTGGATATAGAAACCGTGGGTAGCTATGTGCAGTTGTGTGGGCGACTGGCCGGAGAGCGCATAGAACGCCTCTTCCGTACCCTCGCTGCCGGTGACAGTCTTCGAGCCCGGGTACATGGCGGAGATGTTCTGCACCTCCTTCAATGTAGCAGGCAGGTACTGGAACATTTCGCCCTTGGTGTTGTTCTTGCCGTATAGTAACCCTCCGAACATAGTCATGTCCGTGCCGCCCGAGTGCTTGGGACGCCGGCAGAGCATACGTGTCGAAGAGAGACGATACATCCTGTAAGTGTCATTCATCAGTTTGCCGTCGGCAGTCAGGTACTCTATACCCATCTGATAGAGGAAACCGTCGGGCGAGAAGTAGATAACCTCACCGTCTTTCGCGCCGGCGGCTGCCAGCACGTCATGCCAGACGGCATTACCCAACTCCTCGTATTCATAGGCACGGAAGCGTTTCTCAATATACTCAGCATAGTCTTTCTGCTTGCCTATGCTCACGCATTTCGGTGCACTCCACCCTTTGCGTAGCACGAGCGCCACATATTGCGCATCGTCGCCTCTGCCAGCTTTGGCAAACTCGACGGCTATCTCGTTGTCCTTGAGTGTGCGCTGTACATCCTGCCAGTGATAGGTCAGGCTGCGCGTGAGGTCGCCGTACGCCTGCGAACGGGCGAGCAGTTGCTGCTCGGCAGCCTCCGCCTGACGGTTGAGACGCTCTATCTCACCCCTGTCCTGCGCATCTGCCGGTTGTGCATACAAAGCATCCAATGCCAGTCGGATAGTACGGAGCTCGCCGAAAAGCCTGGTTATCACGGTGTCCTTCGCCTCGTGCATTATACGTTCCAGTTCAACCGCCGACGAGAGCAACAGGCCTTTAGTCAGTAGTTGCTTGTCGTACTGCAAGCCGTCAGGACAGGACGAGGCCACTATACCGTCCAACAGCGGCGCGCGCTGCTGCATGAACAACTGACGCTGCTGCTCGGTGAGCCATGTGAAGTTATGTTTTACATCGCGCAGCGTCCAATCGAGACACTGCTGCTTGCACTTGGCATAGTTCGCCTTGTCGCCCAAAGCGAGATAGCAAGTGGCAATATTGTTGACGGTACGGATGTAATCGGGGTGCTGTTCGCCGAGTACATCTTTGCGTATCATGGCAGCCTTCTGCAACTGCTCCAGGGCAGCCTGATAATCCAGACGGCGGTAGTGGCAGTCAGCTATATTGTTCAGTGTGGTAGCAAGGGTAATATGGCTGTCACCAAGGGCTGCCTGCTGTATACGGAGGGCCTGGTTATTGGCGGCAAGAGCCTCGTCGGTGCGGTCAAGCATCGCCAGACAGGCGGCTTTGTTCACCAGCACGCCGGCGTAATACGGGCTGTTCTCGCCCTCTTTGCCACGTATAAGTTCCGCTGCCCGCTGGTTGGTCTGCAGGGCTTGGGTGTAGTTGCCCTGCTGGAAATAGGTTGCGGCTATGTTCGTCAGCAGTTCGGGCTGATCGGGCGTCAGGCGCAGCGCCTGCTCCTGCATCGCCAGCGAACGGTTGTAGTCGCCGATGCGCGCATAGCACAGGGCGAGGTTGTTCTGCAGAGCGAGGTTTGCCGGGTCCTGCTTAAGCAGACGGCTGTACAGGCTGATGGCTTTTTCATAGTCGCCCTGCATGCTGTAGCAGCTCGCCATCTCACCCTCTATCTCTTTCTTCGGTGCGGCATCGCCGAACTCCTTGAGTATGGCCTGCAGCCGCTCAAGGGCTTTCCGGTAGTCGCCTTGGTTCTTGAGTCGGCGTGCACCGTCCATCCGGCATGCGGCTATGTTGTGGTAGGCGGTACGGAGGTCGGTGTCATATATCAGTTTGAGTGTATCCAAGCGTAATGCCTGCTGCACCAACAACTTGGCGCTGTCGCACGCACCGCGCTGATAGGCGGCCGTAGCGTCACTGAACAGTTGTTGTGCGACGGTGGTGGTCGCTTCGCGCACGACGGTGTGTCTGACTATCTCTACGCGCTCCTCAACAGGCATGTCAATCTTCTGCTGCAGATAGGCGCGGTTTTTCTCCAGTTGTGTTAGCTCGGGTGCTGCCGCGCCGTGCAGACGCTGCGCCAGAGCAATGGTTGCATTGGTGGTGGTTAAGGCGGCTTGATAGTCACCTGCCTGCGACTGTGCCGCAGCCAGCGTGGTAATCATAGCCAGCAGGTCTTCGTCCTCGCTTATCTGCTTCTGCAGCGCCACGGCGTCCTGCAGGAGCACGGCTGTCCCGGCATAGTTGCCGGCCTTGTAGGCATCCATGCCCGCCCCATAGAGCGAGTCTATACGGTTGTACAGTGCATCCACCTCTTGCGGTGTCAGCTTCTGCTGCGCACACATCGATGCCACCCACCCGCAGGTGAGCAGCATCGATGCTACTATGTTCCGAAACAATTGTTTCATAACTATAAAATGTCAATTGTCAATTTTTAATTGTCAATTAGCGTTTGTAGTTTTCCCATTTCGTGTTACGCATATCGCCGGACTTGAGGAACTCCTCGTGCATAGCCAGAGCGCAGCTCAGGGTGTGTGGCGTATGGGCGACCTTCGACATCTCCAGGTACTCGCGCAAGAGAGGACGGTACTGCGGATCTACGCAGTTCTCGATAATCTCGTGCGCACGCTGGATAGGACTCTTGCCACGCAGGTCGGCTATACCGTGCTCGGTGATGATTATCTTCACCGAGTGCTCCGAGTGGTCCATGTGGCTCACCATCGGCACGAACGCCGAGATGGCACCGCCCTTGGCAGTCGAAGGGGTGGTATAGATGCTGATATACGCGTTGCGCGTGAAATCACCGCTGCCGCCTATACCGTTCATCATCTTTGTACCGCAAACGTGGGTCGAGTTGATGTTACCGAAGATATCCGCCTCCAGTGCCGTGTTGATGGTGATGAGTCCCATACGACGGGCGAGTTCGGGGTTATTGCTTATCTCCTGCGGACGCAGCACTATCTTGTCACGGAAGAACTCGATGTTATCCATTATGTGCTGCAACTTGTCTGCACCGATGGTGAGCGAGCAGCCCGAAGCAAACTTGATACGTCCTTCGTCCATCAGTCCGACCACGCTGTCCTGGATCACCTCAGTGTACATCTCGAACGGCGGGATGTGCTTGTTCTCACCGAGTGCGCCGAGTACGGCGTTGGCTACGTTGCCCACGCCCGACTGTATCGGCAGGAACGATGCCGGAATACGTCCGGCCTTCATCTCCGCCTCGAGGAACGCGGCTACGTTGGCGCCTATCTTCTCCGTCACCTCGTCCAGCGGTGTGAACTTGCCCACCTCGTTCGGACGGTTGGTCTTCACCACGGCTGCCAGTTTGGCTGCCGGGATAACCACGCAGTCCGTACCTATACGGTCGGAAGGTTTGTACACGGGTATCTCGCGGCGCTGCGGCGGGTCGAGAGGCTCATAGATATCATGTATGCCGCGCATGGTGGCAGGCATGGCTTCGTTGAGTTCGACAATCACCTTGTCCGCCAGGCGGCAGAACGTGGGCACATTACCTACACCGGCCGTCAGGACGATCTCTATCTGGTCACCTTTCTCCACAAGGTCACACGCCTCGATGATAGCAAAGTCGGGCTTGGGCAGGAAGCCGTAGCGCAGGTCTTGCGCCAGTTCCGACAGGTGCATGTCGAAGTAGTGTGCGCCTTGGGCGTTCAGCTCGGTGCGCAGGTCTTTGTTGCCTTGATAGGGCGTACGGAACAGGATGGCGTGTGCACGTGCCAGAGCTCCGTCACAGCTGTCGCCGGTGGATGCACCGGTGTACATGCCGATCTTGAAGGGTTTGCCTTCAGCGTGCAGCTTCTCGGCTTTCTGTGCGATTGCCGTCGGCACATCCTTCGGTGCGCCGGCAGGGGTGAAACCACCCATGCCGCATATCGCACCGTCGAATACCAGTTCCGCCGCCTCAGCGGCAGTTACAAATTTAATCATCTTGTAATTTGCTATTTTGTCATTTACAATTTAGTCATTTATGTAACCATTTTACCATTTGGTCACTTATTCAGAAGTCAACTCCCCATCAATAATCAGACTTAGCCAGTACGATGTTTCGTCAATTTCTTCCTCTACGATTTTAAGCTTATTAACGAAGTCTTTATCCGATTTCGCTAGACACGCTGCTCTGTAATTGGCAGCCGGGGATGTTCCTGAGCGGATGACTTGCTTGGCTATAGCCAATCCCGACACAGTGTGCGGCATAGCGTCAGCTAGCTTGATTATGCGGAGGGAGAACAGTCTAAAGCGCTCTTTCAGTTCATCCTTTGTCATACTACGAAATGATTAAATAGTCAAATCTCCAAATAAATGACAAAATGGTAAATGATTAAATGACAAAATGATTAGGCTTTGCCGTTGGAGCCGAGCACATTGATAATCTTATGCTTGTAGAGCTCCTCCATCAGGTCGCGTGCAGGACCGCAGTACTTGCGCGGATCGAACTCACCCGGCTTCTCTGCAAATACCTTGCGAACGGCAGCGGTGAAGGCCAGACGGCTGTCGGAGTCGATGTTGATCTTGCAAACGGCACTCTTTGCAGCCTTGCGCAGTTGCTCCTCGGGGATACCTACTGCGTCAGGCAGCTTGCCACCGTACTGGTTGATCATATCTACATACTCCTGCGGTACGCTTGACGAACCGTGCAGTACGATCGGGAAGCCGGGCAGTTGCTCCATGATAGCGTCCAGTACATCAAATGCCAATGGAGGAGGAACGAGCTTGCCGGTCTTCGGGTCACGCGTGCACTGCTCCGGAGTGAACTTGTATGCACCGTGGCTCGTACCGATCGAGATTGCCAGCGAGTCGCAACCCGTACGGGTAGCAAAGTCAACAACCTCTTCAGGCTTCGTGTAGTGGCTAACTGCCGACGAAACTTCGTCCTCAACACCTGCCAATACGCCTAACTCAGCCTCAACGGTTACGTCATACTTGTGAGCATACTCTACCACTTTCTTGGTCAGAGCAATGTTCTCCTCATAGGGCAGCGACGATGCGTCGATCATCACGCTCGAGAAACCGAAGTCAACGCAGCTCTTGCAAAGCTCGAAGCTGTCACCGTGGTCGAGGTGCAGACAGATCTGCGGATGCTCCCAACCTAACTCCTTGGCGTACTCAACAGCGCCTTGAGCCATGTAACGCAGCAGCGTCTGGTTAGCGTAGTTACGCGCACCTTTCGATACCTGGAGGATAACCGGGCTCTTGGTCTCTGCAGAAGCCTTGATGATAGCCTGCAGCTGCTCCATGTTGTTGAAGTTGAAAGCGGGGATAGCATAGCCGCCCTTGATTGCCTTGGCAAACATCTCACGGGTGTTCACCAGGCCTAATTCTTTGTAACTTACCATAATTTAATGATTTTGATTGTTGTTGGTTATGTATTGTCTGTTTTTACAGTTTTTTCCATTATTCAGCTTTTACGCCCATGACGGTATAGACGTTGTCTCCGCGCATGATGAGCAGAATGCCGTCGCGTACGAACTTCGTTGCGGCAGTTCCCTGCTGAATGTCATCCGTCTGAACAGCCTCAACAGCCGACTCGTCTCCGCAGGAGTATGCCACGGACCTCTTGGAGCCCCAGATGTACTCCACCAGGTCAGGTTCATCCACGAACGGGTTTCTGTTGCCCTGCTTCTTCTCCACGGCATTGTTACGCTTCGTCTCCTTGTCAGATACGGGGTCGTTGCGGTGCCACTTGAGGAACAGGCTCAGGGCCTTGGTGGTGAAGGACGATTTGCCGTTGCTGTACTCGAAGACCTGATAGCCTTTGCCGCCGGCTTTGAAGCTCTTGTCGAGGTAACAGGTAATCATGTAGAAGTAAGCGCGGGCTATATCGCCTTTGTACTCGTCTGCGGGCTCAAACGCCATATTGTTTCCTGACGAACCCCACGTACCGTAACCCACCTTGCTGCCGAGCGAATTGCTCCAGTCCACAGTACCTGTCACCTCACCGTAGGGCCATGCAGAACGGTTGGAGTTGGCTTCAAAGTCCGTAGGATAGACATTGAACAAGTCAGTACGCATGGGCTGGGTATTGTCATTTCCCCACCAGCTCTGCGGCAGGATGTGCTCGCGGTTGTAGCAGTCGCACGCCACATAGTCCGTTGAGTTCCCGCAGTAATCCGATTTGCCGAACGAACAGTCGGAATATATATCCCACACCGTCCCGTCATCACGGATGTCAACTTTCGCCTTGTCGGCACGCACGTCGCTGTAATCGAGCACCGTATGGTCGGAGATGAGTGTGTGCAGGGTGGAGAGGACGTCGTTGCCCTTCTTACCCTCCAGTTCGGGGTATGCGCAATCCGGCTCCGCCTCGTCAACTGCGAACTCCGCCTTGAGTGTGATGTTCTTGGTGATGGTTATGGTGCGGGTGCTGTTGGTGTTGCCGTCACTCCATTGCACGAAATGATAGCCGCTATTGGCTGTAGCAACTATGGTCACCTGGGTATTCTCGTCATATGTTCCATTGACAGAGGTGTTCACCGTTCCGCCTGCACCGGCCGAGATGGTCAGCGTGTACTGCGCCGGCGAAGGCGGCACTTCCACGGCTATAAGCACCGTGAATGTCCCCGCATCAGTTCCCGTCACCAGTTCAGCATGGCCGTTGTAGTTCTTCAGATAGCCCTTCACCTCCACATATTCGCTTGGATAGAGTTCGCGCTTGTCGTCAGCCGTCTCGCCTACCAGACGGAAACACTCGAGCAACGATGTCGAGCCGTCAGCTGCATCGTCGATAAAGAAATCGCCGTTCTGATAGTTCGGATAACCGTTCTTCCACTTCGTCACATATCCGCGCACCGTGTACCAATCCGACGATGTGGCACCGGACGCCAACTCCAGCGAACTGTACTCCGTCATCAGTTCCGCTACGGTCAGATAACTCTTCGCGGGCTTCTCTATCACCGTGTACGAACCAACATAGTTGACTTGCACCAACTCTGCGCGACCGTTGTAGTTCTTCAGATAGGCGGTGGCTTCCACATACTCACCCGGGCTCAACTGACGCTGGTCAGCCTCCGTCGCACCTTTCAGACGGAAGCACTCTATCGGCGTCGACGAACCGTCCTCCATATCGGAAATATAGAAGTCGCCGTTCTGGTAGTCCGGATAACCGTTAACCCACTGTGTCACATACCCGCGCACGGTATAAGACTGGCTGGAAGTGCTACCGCTGGAGAGAGCCAGATTATCATAGATGTTCATAATCTGCGCCACGGTGTATGTTTCCGCCTGCAGGGTATTTGCTGCAAGCAGACAAAGACTCATTGCCAATAGCAATGATTTGAAAGTAAATGTTTTATTCATGATGTTTAGCATATAATAATGGTTGTTAGTATTTTTGCACCCTCCTCTGCGCCTGTCAAATCGCGCGGACACTTATGCACGTCTCGCACCCGCTGTACGCGCGCACCCAACGTGCTAAATTATATTGAGCCTACAAAATTACAAAAATTATTTGACATTTGCAAATTTTTCCGCCACTATTCTTCATTTTCGTACATATTTTCCACTTTTGCCCCGTATTTTATTGAATTACCCTCCTCTCATCTTTCTTTTATGTGCCGCTTTCTCATTTATCTGCCACCCGTTCATTCACCTCCTACCTTCCCCGCTTCACGTCCATGCTTCACTTTGTTTGTTGCGTCGGCATTGAATGCCGGCCGGCTCCCGAGAGCCGTTCTTTCGTCCATTGCGCGTGGATGGCATCCACGCAACGGCTCCCATAGAGCCGCCTCAGGATTATCCGGAATATCTATATCAGCGCAGCGCTCAGGTCATTCTTTTCCTCATTTCCGTTGAATTTCTCATTTTCTCATAGTTTTTTCGCATAATTCTGCACCCGCCTCTTGCATTATTCAATTATTTTTCGTACCTTTGCACCGTCTTTCCTAATATTGGGCAGGCATCTACATACAGGCGCAAGTGTGCGCCGCTATTAAGCGTTATAAGCCAAAACTTGACGTCTTGAAACTTCGACAACTTCAAGAAATCATTTATATCTTCAAGCTCGGTTTATGCACGCTCACGTGTTAGCGTGAGTTTTCAGTGCGTAAATTTGAAGATATAAGGTAGTCGAAGACCTCAAGACATCAAATGAAGCCATGAAAGGTCACGCTTTTACTTTGTAAAACATTAAAATAGTATCAATCATGAAAAAAATCGTAACACTTTTACTCGTATGTATTTCGAGTTGTGCAGTTTCCTATGCTGCACGTATTTGGCCGATTGCCCTTGACAACCAAATCTCCGAGACTGTTCAGAATAACATTGTAGGAGATTTCCGTCCTAACGACATTGACAATCATTTGTATATCTGGTCAAGTGGGGAGACATATAATATCGGCGAAGGTGGCGGCCTAAATTTCTTCGGACATAACGACGGTTATTGGTCTTTTGTCGTAGCTGCTCCAGACGGATGGTCTGGTATGGGACTATGTATTGAAAACCCCGCTGCGGTTACAGGCATGCAAAAGTTGCAAGAAGCCATTGTGTCAACTCCTGACAGCATTTACCTGCATATCGCCATTAAGTCCACCACACAGGGCAATCATCAGTTCTACATATTCCAGAACTCAAATACCAGTTTTGCTATTGGAACAAGTACAATTGAGCAAGGACAGGTAATTGGCGATTTCCCGCGTGACGGGCAATGGTACGACTTTTATATTCCGATGGCACAATTTGCCAGTGCTGTTGCTTCCAGTGAGGTGAAGAGCAACACAAATATCTTATGCATTTTGTCTGGCAGCCAAACAGGCGCACAGTTGGATCTTGATGCCATATATTTCTGTGATTTGGATTTCAAAGAGCATTTTGATGAGTATACATGCAAAGATAAATACAACGTCAGCATCACGGCAGGTGAGCACGGAAGCTTGACCAATAGCAAAGAGGGTATTCTGACAACGTGCGACACTTATACATTCTGCACCGAAGCGATTCCTGACGAGGGATGTCATTTTGTCAAATGGAGTGATGGATACGGGATCCAAGGCAGATGTATAAATATTAACAGCGACACGACTATTGTGGCCATCTTTGCAAAAGGCGAAGTTGGCGGCATGCTAGGCGAGGCGCTCTACTGGTCATACGAAGCCGACAAACGGCAAATTACCGTTTCCGGCAACGGCGAAATGACAGAACACGGCTATAGCTATGTCGGGTATTTTGAAGAGAGGTATAATCTCGAGGGTATGATTACCGAAAAAATCCTTGTCGAAGAAGGCGCAACCAACCTCAGCAGAAGCATCTTCAAGTCGTTGCGCAAATTGCAATCGGCTGATCTTGCCGCCAGTATTGAACGTATTGATGAATCCGCCTTTGAGGACTGCCGCAGTCTGTCACAAGTAACCTTTGCTACAGGCAGCAGCCTTACCACCATTGGCGACTGGGCATTCTACAACTGCCACGAACTGGCATCCATCGCCATCCCTGATGGAGTGACAACCATCGGAAAAGCGGCGTTCTACGGTTGCGCGTACATGCAGCAACTCGCTTTGCCGGCATCCGTCCGGAACATCAGCGACAACGCGTTTGCACTCTGCAGCCGCCTGCAAAAAATCACAGTCGATGCAATCGTTCCCCCGGCTATTGCCGAAAAGACTTTCTTTGAGGTGAACCCACAGACACCTGTTTATGTACCCGAAGCAAGTGTTTCCGCATACAAGGCTGACCAGTACTGGGGGCGCATGAACATTGTCGGCGCTGAAACGCCCGTAGTTGACGCTACTGCTGATGCTCCTGCCATCCGCAAGCAGCTCATCAACGGCCGACTCCTCATCATCCGCAACGGCCACACCTACACTGTGCAAGGCCAACAGTTGCAATAGTTTTTATAGCAATAGTTGTAATAGCAGCAGTTATAATAATTGTCGTTGTAATAATTGTAGTTGTAATAATTGTAGTTGTAATAGTTTTAGTTATAATAGTTGCTTTTACCTATTCCCTTGCTCCTGTTGAGCCGGCAACCATGCATGGCTGCCCAATAGCAACGTGCGACACTCCCGTGCCGCACGTTTTGTTTCGTCCATTGCGTCGGCATTGAATGCGTCCACCGACCCCTAATCGGGCGAATATCGGACCCTTACCACAGGATACCCACAACATACGCATAGGATAACCATAGGATACTCCGCCCTTTGTGATTATTATAACGATATACTATATATATACTATGTATATATATACTTTCTGTTGCCAATTTGCCTGCAAACAAGCCTCCGCACCGCCTCTCCACCCTCTCTGCCAATGCACTATGGAAACCCCATGAACACTGGACACTAATGCGGGACAGCAGTGCACACAGGACGGTAATGCAGCAGGATAGTGCTGAAACGGAACACCGAACGGTGTCGGGCGAATAGGGCGGATAATGCTAATAGATGCGGGAGAAGTGGAGGGCGGTGTTGCGCTCGGGGCTGATAAGAACAAGGCTGTCGTCCGGCATACGGGCGGTGAGATGGCGGCAGTCCCAGAGCTTGGGAACAGGGATATCATGCACATCCATAGTGTGCAGTTCGACAAGCCGGGCACCGTCCTTGCGCCAGCGGAACCAGCCGTTGCCGTGGTAAGAAAGATCCGTCTCCTGCACATCCTCGGCTTCGTTCCACTCTTTGCCCCAGAAGTAGCCTTCCTCGTCATCATAATCATCCAGATAGACCTTGAACCATTGCGGGTTCTCGGCGTTTCGCCACCTGCCCACAAGAGCCGGGTCGGCAACGGGCGTTTCGTCCTGAAAGACAATATGTTCGTCGGTTGTTTCCTGCGGCGCCCCGACAACCTGCTCCATAGGCCGGAGGCCGTCCGTGTTCTGACGTTCGCGCAGCACAAGGAAAGTGACCGCACCGGCGGCTACCAGTGCAGCAAGACAGACGAGAAAGATGAGCAGCGGGCGTTTCATTTGAGTGCAATCATTTTGGCCTTCTTGTTATCCATTCCGGGCATGGTCGCTCCGACAGGTGCGTTCTCGTACGTGGGGTCACAAACGATGAACTTACGGCCTTTGTACGTGAGCCAGTCTCCCTTCTGCTCGCCGGAGAACGCCACAGCCGTAGCCAGGTGGCCGGGGTAATAGAGCAATACCACATCAAGCCCGACCAAGTCCCGCACGAGGCGTGAGAAGAGGATAGCCCTGTCCTCGCAGTCACTCTGCGGATAATAGAGCGTCTCCTGTGCGAAGAAAGGCCTGTCGCCGCCCCAAATCTGGTCATCGTAGCCGTACTTGAAGGCCGTCTGCACCCAGTTGAGCAGGATGCCTACTGCATCGCGTTCGGGCATGCCTGCAATGGTCTTCTTGAGGACAGGATAAAGGGCGTCCTTGACATTTTTGTCAAGAGGCGTGTTGGCATAAGCCGCCCATCGCGTACCGGCATCCCCGTTGATGCACGCCTGCGGATAAGTATTCATGAAGTCGATGAGGTTCTTGTTGACGCTGACAGTCGCCGTGACGCCCTTGCGTGAAGTGAGTGTGCGCTTGGGTGTGGGTTCGTTGCCGAACTTGGGCAGGCGTGCCATCTGCAGGGAGAGGGACTGCTCCTTGTCAAACTGCGCCTTGCAGATCTGTAGCTCCTTGTCATCACGGTCGCCGGTAATGTAGAACTTTGTGCCGTCGAGGGTGACGTACCGCATCCCGTATATCTCATAGCGGCTGGCGATGAGCATGTGGAGCTTGTTCTTTGTCATTCCCAAACGGACACGGTATCCGGACTGGCTCATGATATACGCCTGCATGAGTACGGCCTCGTTGGTCTTGCCGTAGCGTTTCTCCGTCACGGCGCGCAACATATCCATGTACGCCCAGTCGCAGAGATCAGAGGCCTTGCGCACGTCGAGGGCAGTCTTGACGGTAATGTCATAGCGGCTGGAAGACAGCGTTTTCCAAGCATCGGCAAGACTGTTCTCGTCAAGCGATTTGATCTTCAGATTGTCGTTAGCCGGGAAGCTGAGGGAGACAATACTTCCGTAGAAACCCACGGAAACGCGTTTCTGGGGTTGCTCCTCTTTCGGTTTGACCGGTGCTATCGGTTCGGGTGCTGGTGCCGGTTCAGGCACGACGACCACCGCCGGTTCGACGGGAATCTCCTTAGGTTCGGGTGCCGGCTGAGGTGCAGGCTGCTGATCGGGTTCAACAACAGGCTGAGGCGCGGGTTCAGGCTCGTTGTACACAACGGGCTGCACGGGCGTCTCGGGCTGCGGTTCGTCCGCCTCGTGGGCAGGGAAAGCATCCCACGTGCGGCGCATGAACTCCGCATACTGCTCGTTCAGCCTCTTACGGTAGGCATCGTACTCGTCCTGGGTGTTCTGTCTGAACTTGCCGAACTCCGCCTGCTGGCGTTTCCTGAACTCGTCATACGAATCCGTGTTTTGCGCGTACGCAGAAACTATGGATAATGCATTCAGCAGCATAGCCGCCGACATGACAAAGAAAATCCTTTTCATGCTGTGTTTTTCTGAAAATCTGCTGCAAAGTTACTAATAATTTGGCGTTTTTGCAAGAAAAAAGTGATAAATCTTCATTTTTTGTCCTCAAAATTTGCAAATGTTGGGATTTTTTTGTAAATTTGTGGTGCCTTTACGAAATTTATTAAATAAATTTATTTATAGCTTATGAAATTCCAAGTATCAAGTACGCGTCTGTTCGGCCAGCTTCAGGCAGTCAGCCGCGTGATAGGAAGCAAGAACAGCCTTCCTATCCTCGATGACGTATTGTTCCGTCTGGAGGGTGACCAGCTCTCCCTGACCGCCTCTGACGGCGAGACCACCATCCGCACCCGTCTGGAGGTAGAGAATGCAGAAGGAAACGGCATGGTAGCGTTCGGTGCAAAGATCCTGATCGAGACCTTCAAGCAATTCCCCGAGGTGCCCCTGCAGTTCAAGATTGACGAGCAGAACTTCGGAATGACCATCTCCTCGCCGAACGGTGAATACTCCGTAGTAGGCGTGAACGGCGCCGAGTATCCCGAAGTGCCGTTTGAGGCCGAGCAGGACAGCCACAGCCTGAAGATGTCTTCCGGTCTGCTGCTGGATGCCATCTCGAAGACCATCTTCTGCACGGCAGAGGACGAACTGCGTCCCGTAATGAACGGCATATTCTTCGACCTCACGCCGGAGAAAGCCACCCTCGTAGCCACAGACGCCCACCGTCTGGTCCGCTACTCGAACACAACGGTGCATGTGGATGAGGCCGCCAGCTTCATTCTGCCGAAGAAGCCCGCCATGCTGCTCAAGAACGTCCTGCTGAAGGACGAGAGTGACGTGGATATCCGCTTCGGTGCCCGCAACGTGCTGTTCACCTTCGGCAACACGGCAATCATCTGCCGTCTGATTGACGGCCGCTACCCGAACTACAACGCCGTTATCCCGCAGAACAACACGAACATCATGACCATCGACCGTCAGACCCTGTTGTCCGCCTGCAAGCGTGTGGCTGTGTTCGCCAACACCAGCACGGCACTCATCCGTCTGGCTCTGGCAGAGAACAGCGTGACGATCTCCTCACAGGACATCGACTTCTCGACGGCAGCCGAGGAGAAGCTCGTATGCTCGTACGGCGGTACGCCGATGGCTATCGGCTTCAAGGCTCCGTTCTTGTGCGAGATACTGGGCACGATAGAGTCAGAAGAGGTGCAGATCGAACTCGCCGACCCGGCACGCGCAGGACTGATCCTGCCGAGTGAGGACGGAGAGAACGAGGAGCTGCTAATGCTGCTCATGCCGATGTTATTAAATGACTAACAGGCATTTCGCTCTTTTATGAACATTCAGTTAAATCGCCCGCTCGTCTTCTTTGACCTGGAGACGACGGGCGTCAACATCGCCAAGGACAGGATAGTCGAACTGTCGTACTACAAGGTCTTCCCCAACGGCACAAAGGAGGGCAAGACCTACCGTGTGCGTCCGACCATCATCGACGCCATGGGACTGGAGACAACGATGCACATCCCCGAACAGGCATCAGCCGTACACGGCATTTATGATGACGATGTGAAAGACTGCCCGACGTTCAACGAGATAGCCCGGGAGGTGGCATCGGTGTTCGAGGGCGCGGACATTGCCGGCTACAACTCCAACCACTTCGACATACCTCTGTTGGGTGAGGAGTTCCTGCGTGCCGGTCTGCCGTTCGACATCACCAAGCGCAGCCTGATTGACGTGTTCACGATTTTCACTCGCAAGGAGCAGCGCACGCTCAGTGCCGCCTACGCCTTCTATTGCGGCAAAGACCTGACAGACGCTCACTCGGCTAACGCAGACACCATGGCAACCTACGAGGTGCTGATGGCACAGACCGAGCGCTACCCTGACCTGCCGAAAGACGTGGACGGTCTGGCACAGTACTCGGCTCCCTCAATGCGCTATGCCGACCTGGCCGGCAAACTGTCGTACAACGACAAGGGCGAAATAGTGTTCGCCTTCGGCAAGTACAAGGACGTGCCTGTCAGCGAAGTGCTCGTTAGGGATTCAGGCTACTACGGCTGGATCATGCAGGGCGACTTCCCGCAGTACACGAAGAACGTGATAGCCAACATCAAGCTGCAGCAACGCCTCGCGGCAAAAGGGATTTAGGAAATTTCAAGATTTCAAGAGTTGAACAACGAGTTGCACATATTAGGTTGCGGCAGTGCGCTGCCGACGTTTCAGAACTCCCCGTCCTGTCAGGTGCTGGAGCTCTGCGACAAGTCGTTCATGATCGACTGCGGCGAGGGCAGCCAGATATGGTTCAGGCGGATGGCACTGAAGACGGCACGGCTGTACAACGTATTCATCTCGCACCTGCACGGCGACCACTGCTTCGGGCTGCTCGGTCTGATATCCACCTTCGGTATGATGGGCAGGACACAGCCGCTGCATATCTACGCCCATGCCGATCTGGAGAAGATACTCGCTCCCCTGATCGCCTATCACTGCGAGGGAATGTCGTACGAGGTAATCTTCCACACCATCAACCCGCGCAAGAGCGAGGTGATTTATGAAGACCGGACAGTAACAGTAACGACTATCCCGCTGAAGCACAAGGTGCCTACCTGCGGATTCCTGTTCACCGAGCACCATAGGGACAAGGAGTCCGTGAAGCGCTATGCCTACTGCTCCGACACCTATTACACGGAGAAGATCATCCCGATCATCGAAGGTGTGCAGACGCTCTATCACGAAGCCACCTACACCACCCCGTACGCCGACCGCTGCAAAGGCACGATGCACTCCACCGCCGCCGAAGCGGCAACGATAGCGCAGAAAGCGAACGCCGGACAGCTGATTATAGGGCACTACTCCGCACGAGTGGATGACCATACGGAGTTCCTGAAGGAGGCACAGGAGGTGTTCACGAATACGATTATGGCAGAAGAATGCCACACCTACGTAATATAGACCGCTACGCTATAAGAACAAAGACCGTTTCACGTAAAGATGAAAGCAACTGTAACATATGTATGCAGTAGCTGCGGGGCGAAGGCGTCGCAGATGCTCGGGCGCTGTCCGGTGTGCGGTGAATGGGGCACGATGACGGAAGAGGTGGTGCAGAGTGGCACTCCGGCCAAAGGCGTACGGCAGCGTAGCGGTTCGACCGTGCAGAAGCTGCAGGATGTTTCCGTACAGGAAGACCGCCGTGTTGACATGCACAGCGTCGAACTGAACCGTGTGCTCGGCGGCGGTCTGGTGCCCGGTTCGCTGGTGCTACTCGGCGGTGAGCCGGGTATAGGCAAATCGACACTGGCGCTACAGGTGCTCATGCAACTGGGGTCGGCAGTGACACTCTACGCCAGCGGCGAGGAGTCGGTCAAGCAGATCAAGCTGCGCAGCGAGCGCATAAGCGGCTATCCGGAGAACCTGTACATCGTAGCAGAGACTTCCCTGGAGAAGATCCTTGAACACGCCAAGACCCTCAAGCCCGAACTGGTGGTGGTCGACTCCATACAGACCATCGGCACGGAGGCAATAGAGGCGACCATAGGTTCGCTGTCACAGGTTCGCGAGTGTGCGGCACGCATCCTGCAGTTCGCCAAGGAGACAAACACGCCGTTCATCATCGTCGGACATATCACCAAAGAAGGTTCGCTGGCAGGACCGAAAGTGCTGGAGCACATTGTTGACACCGTGCTGCAGTTCGAGGGCGACCAGCACTACATGTACCGCGTACTGCGGGCGCAGAAGAACCGCTTCGGCTCGACGTCGGAGATAGGGATCTTCGAGATGCAGCAGGACGGTCTGCGCGAGGTGACCAACCCTTCGGAGCTGCTGCTCAGTTCGAACCGTGACGGTCTGTCGGGCATCGCCATCGCCGTAGCCGTGGAGGGTGTGCGTCCGCTGCTGATAGAGGTACAGGCGCTGACCTCGTCCGCTGCCTACGGCACGCCGCAACGTTCCTCTACGGGCTTTGACTCCCGGCGGCTGAACATGCTGCTGGCGGTGCTGGAGAAACGCATAGGCTTCAAGCTGCTGCAGAAAGACGTGTTCCTGAACATAGCCGGCGGATTGCGCGTCAACGACCCTGCGATAGACCTGGCGGTGCTGGTAGCGGTGCTGTCGTCATCAATGGATATCGCCCTGCCTACAGACTGCTGCATGACAGGCGAGGTAGGACTGGCAGGCGAGATACGTCCGGTAAACAGAATAGACCAGCGCATAGGCGAGGCACGCAAACTCGGATTCCGGCGCATCATTATCCCTGCCGGACAGAAGTATCAGGCGGCGAAGGGGATAGAGGTGATTGAGGTGGCCCGTGTGACCGACGCCGTGCGAATGCTCTTCAAGCAGCAATAGAGTTGGGGCAAAGAGAAAAATAAGGAACGAATACAAAGATGATCAAGCATTTTGGAGAATACTGCCTATTGATGACCCGGGTGTTCCGCATGCCGGACCGTCCGCGTATGTTCTGGCAGCAATACAGCCGCGAACTGGAAAAACAAGGTCTGCAGTCGCTGCCCATCGTGATTATTATATCGCTTTTCATCGGCGCTATCCTGACCATTCAGGCCAAGACCAACACGGAGAACCCGCTGCTGCCGACATACACCGTCGGTCTGCTGACGCGTGAGACGCTGCTGCTGGAGTTCTCGTCCACCATCCTCTGTCTCATACTGGCCGGTAAGGTCGGTTCGAACATCGCATCGGAAATAGGTTCGATGCGCATCACCGAACAGATTGATGCAATGGAGATCATGGGTGTCAACTCCGCCAACTATCTCATATTCCCGAAGGTACTGGCATTCATGACCATGATGCCGATGCTTGTCATACTGTCCACCACTATCGGTCTGATCGGCGGATGGGCTGTAGGTCAGTTCACTGACATCATTACCGTAGCGGACTACCTGCTCGGCATACAGTACGCATTCAACCCGTACTTTGTATGGTACGGCATAATCAAATCGCTGTTCTTCGCGTTTATCATCGCCTCGCTGTCGTCATACTACGGTTACACGGTACGCGGAGGTGCACTGGAGGTAGGCAAAGCCTCGACGAACGCTGTAGTGAACTCGAACATTGCCATCCTGCTGCTGGACCTCGTGCTGAGCCGACTGCTGCTGTAAGGGGCAAAGCATAAAGCGAAAAGCAAAGACATAAAGATACGAAAAATTGATAGAGTGTAAAGACATAGTAAAGACCTTTGACGACCTGCGGGTCCTCAACCATGTGAATGCCACCTTTGAGGACGGCAAGGTAAACATGATCATCGGTCTGTCAGGCAGCGGCAAGACTGTTCTGATGAAGTCGGTGCTGGGTATCCACACGATAGACAGCGGCCGTATCGAGTACGACGGGCGTAACCTGCCTGACATGAAGGAAGAAGAGGTGAGGATGCTTCATCGCGAGGTAGGCGTACTCTTCCAGGGGTCGGCATTGTTCGACTCACTGACCGTCAAGGAGAACGTACTGTTCCCTATGCAGATGTTTTCGCACATGACAAAAGAGGAGATGGACGAGCGTGCACGCTTCTGTCTGAGCCGTGTCCAGATAGCGGATCATGCTCTGGACCTTATGCCGTCAGAGATCTCCGGCGGAATGCAGAAGCGCGTGGCCATCGCACGTGCGATAGCACTCAACCCGAAATACCTGTTCTGCGACGAGCCGAACTCAGGTCTGGACCCGCAGACCTCGCTGGTGATCGACAAACTGATACAGGACATCACACAGGAATACAACATCTGCACGATTGTCAACACCCATGACATGAACTCCATCATGGAGATAGGCGACAACATCATCTTCCTCAAGAACGGCACCAAAGAGTGGCAAGGCTCGCGCCATGACATCTTCTACTCCGACAATGAGGCGCTGAACAGTTTCGTATTCGCATCACAACTCTACCAACAGATTCGCAAAGCACACCAATAAACCATCAGCACATGAAGAAACTACTATTCATACTGGCAGCCGCCACAAGCATCGTTCTGAGCATGCAGGGCCAACCGGCACGTGTACCGGCACGTCCCGGAGTCATTCCGATCGAACAGCCGAACGGCGACACGCTGCACACCTATCTCCGCGGAGATGAACACTGGCACATCATGATGACCGTTGACGGCTGGCAAATAAAGGAGGACAAGCATGGCAAACTCTGTTACGCCACGCTCAAGAAACGTACGGTGAACGGTGAGAAAAAACAAGTGGCGGNNCGCACGGCACACGATGCCAACAGACGCAGCAAGTGCGAACAGCGCTGGCTGGAGAAACACGGTATTCAATATTTCAAGAAAGACTAACTATGATGCGCAGATTTTCAACCATACTCCTATTATGCAGCTTTCTGACAGGCATGGCAATGGTTCCGCCGCGTGACCCCTCGCAAAGGGACAAGTGGCTGCAGTCAGTATATAACAGCCAGCAGTCAGGCATCAGACGCATGCCTGCAGCCAGTCAGGAGGTCGGCGATCCGACGTTGATAGATACCGTACTGGTAATCATGGCTAACTTTTCCGACTTCGCATTCGTAAGCAGCCGGGAGGATGTGGACTCGATGTTTAACGGCATGAACTGGACGAAGGACGATGCGAAAGGCAGTGTGCGGCAGTACTTCTACGACCAGTCGTCCGGGCAGTACAATCCCTATTTCAAGGTTGTAGGTCCTGTAACTCTGCCCAACGGATACGCCTATTACGGCAAAGGGAAGAACAAGACCGCCAGGCCGGGAGAGATGGTTGCCGATGCATGCAAACTGGTGGATGACGAAGTGGACTTCACCCGATACGACAACAACAATGACGGAGACGTCGATCTGGTATTCGTCCTGTTTGCAGGTTTCGGGGAGAATGACCCTCCCAGCGGACTTGTGCCCTCCATAGAAGACCTGCCATGGCCACACTACTGGAATATGATGTCTGCCGGAATATCACAGGACAAACGGACATTCGACGACAAGTTGATATATGCCTATGAGATCAGCAACGAACTGGACGGCTACTATTCCACCAAAGAAAAGAAAGTTGTAGCCGGCATAGGTGTTGTCTGCCACGAATACGGTCACGCACTCGGCTTGCCTGACTTATATGAGACCAACTCAGACAACAAGCACAACCAGAAACTTTTGGGTGCATGGGACATTATGTCCGATGGTGCATATGACGACGACATGCACTCGCCTCCATCGTACTCGGCATACGAACGGTTCTTTATGGGCTGGCTTGAGCCGACGCTCATCACCGAAGCAGACGATTTGCAACTGGAACATATAGCGACAAGCAACAAGGCCTATCTCATCTCGGAGAGCGACACACATAATCTTAACGGCGTCAATCCCAATCCGGCGGTGTTCTATCTGCTGGAGAACCGCCTGCGTGCCAGCTGGGACCGAGGGCTACCCGGCAACGGACTGATGATCACACGCATCAACTATCAACGCAGCAGATGGACATCTAACAGCGTGAATAATGCCGCCAACAACATGGGCGTGGATCTCATCGAAGCTGATGGAAAGAAACCTATATACGACGAAAACAATAAGAGCAACGGATACTTCGGCAAGTCCTCTGACCTTTTCCCGAAAGGTGCAAATGAATGTCTGGAGATTCCCGACCACGCCATAACGGATATCACACTGGAGAACGGTATTGTATCTTTCAAATACCGCGGAGGAAAGCCTGTCGGTCCGACTACGGACATCCGGACTTCAGCTGAACAGACGGCATGCAAGATTATCCGTGACGGCCAACTACTCATATACCGCGACGGTCACTCCTATTCCGTATTCGGTATGCGACAAGACTAACATGTACAGATAATGAAAAAAATCATATTGTTTCTTTGCGCGTTATGTGCATTAGTGACCGGATTGTCAGCCAAGCCGGCCTGCCCATACGCTCTGACGCTCACACAGCCTGACGGCACGCAGCTGACAGCGTACCTGCACGGTGACGCGTTCTTCCACTACTACACCGACACGGAAGGCAACATGCTCAAGTGTGACCAAGACGGCTACTACAAGTCCGTACCCATGCCTTCGGCCGATGAAATGAAGGCTCTCATTCAGCAAAGCCCACGGCGCGCAGCCCGTCAGGAGATGATAGGAGGGGAGCTGAATTTAGCACCTCGCGGACTGATAATCCTGGTCAGTTTCTCCGATCTGGCGTTTACCACACCGACACAAGAGATAGACTCCATGTTAAACGGACAAAATTATACACGCCGATATACAGGCTATACATACACCGGCAAAAAGACCACCATCACGTCCGAAGGCAGTGCCCGGCAGTACTTCCAGGACAACTCATTCGGACAGTACAACCCCGTGTTTGACATAGCAGGTCCTGTCACCATCTCCAATGGATACACCTACTACGGCCGTAACGACTCGCATGGCGACGACGATCATCCTGACGAGATGATCAAGGAAGCCTGCCAACTTGTCGACGATGAGGTGGATTTCAGTATATACGACAACGACAACGACGGATCTGTGGATTTTGTATATATCCTCTATGCCGGTTACGGCGAGGCGGACGGAGGCAGCACAAACACCATATGGCCGCATAACTACAAGTTGTCTTATACGGGCATGTCTTTCAAAATAGACGGGAAATGGGTGAACAACTACGCCTGCTCGTGCGAGTTGAGTTATCAGAGCAAGCAGCACGACGGAATAGGCACATTCTGCCATGAGTTCTCACATGTGCTCGGTCTGCCGGACCTGTACGTTACCAACGGCGGCACCCACAAGACAGTGGGCTCGTGGGACATTCTGGATGCCGGACCATACAATAACGACGGCAATACCCCTCCGAACTATTCGGCATACGAACGTTTCTACATGGGATGGCTCACTCCCAGAATAATCAACAAAGCCTGCGACGTAACACTGCCGGCACTGGGTGACGCAGCTTGCGCGGCACTCCTAACCACATCAGGCGCACACAACCTGTCCGGTTTGAATCCCAACCCGTCAACCTTCTACATTCTGGAGAACAGGCAGAAGAAAGGCTGGGACGCCTACCTGCCGGGGCATGGCATGCTGGTGACGAAAATCAACTACAGTTACGGAAAATGGGCAGCGAACAGTGTCAACAACACCCAGACGGCAATGGGCGTGGATATCATAGAGGCTGACGGAAAAACTCCGATGTACGGGCAGACGGGATACGAAGGAAAGGCCGGTGACGCCTATCCCGCCGGAGCAAACACGTTTACAAGTGTGGCAGCATACAAAGTAACAGATATCCGCGAGGAGAACGGTATGATTTACTTCCTGGTGAACGGCGGAGGCGATCCGCTCGTTCTGGATGTGGAAGATACGGAACAACCAAGTGTTCCCGTTACCAGGAAGATTATCCGTGATGGCAAGATACTCATAGAACACAACGGTATATATTACGACCTGCTGGGTAACCGAAGATAATAAAAGACTGATTATGAAATTTATATCCTACAACGTTAACGGCATCCGTTCCGCGCTGAGCAAGGGACTGCTGGACTGGCTTCAAACTGCTAACCCCGACGTATTCTGTATCCAGGAGAGCAAGGCGCAGCCCGAACAGATAGACGTAACCGCTTTTGCCGAACTCGGTTACACGGCGTATATTCACTCGGCAGAGAAGAAAGGTTATTCGGGTGTATGCATTTTCTCGAAACGTCCTGCCGACAAGGTTGCGGCCGGTATGGGTAATGACCGCTACGACAGCGAGGGCCGCGTGCTGCGTGCCGACTTCGGCGAACTGACTCTGGTGTGCGTATATGTACCGAGCGGCACGACCGGTGACATCCGTCAGGAGTTCAAGATGGACTTTCTGGAAGTGTTCATCAAATGGCTGAACGAACTGCGCAAGGAGAGGAAGAATGTAATTGTTTGCGGTGACTTCAATATCTGCCACAAGCCCATTGACATCAATCACCCCGAACGTCAGATAGGCGTATCAGGCTTCCTGCCTGAAGAAAGAGAGTGGATGGACCGCTGGCAGGAGTCGGGACTGGTGGATACGTTCCGCGTGTTCTGCCAGGCACCGGAGATGTACTCGTGGTGGAGTTACCGTGCCGGTGCACGCGCTCACAATGCCGGCTGGCGTATCGACTACTTCTGGGTCAGCGAGCCGCTACGTGACCGGCTGCGGGATGCACGCATCCATACCGATGCCGTACACAGTGACCATTGCCCGGTATCCCTTGAAATAGATGACTAATATGCAGAGACTACGAACAGAACATCTATATAAGAAATACGGCAAACGTACCGTAGTCAATGACGTGTCGATTCATCTTGAGCAAGGTGAGATAGTCGGTCTGCTGGGGCCCAACGGTGCAGGCAAGACCACGACGTTCTACATGACTACCGGTCTGGTGACCGCCAATAACGGCAAGATATTCCTGGACGACACAGATATCACCTCATACCCCATGTACCGCCGTGCCCAACTCGGCATAGGCTATCTGCCGCAAGAGGCTTCGGTATTCCGCAAGATGACGGTGGAGGACAATATCCTATCCGTACTGGAAATGACGACCTTCAGCAAGGAGTACCAGCGTGAGAAACTGGAGCAGCTCATCAAGGAGTTCAATCTTGAGCATGTGCGCACGAACCTCGGTGACCGTCTGTCCGGCGGTGAACGCCGTCGTACGGAGATTGCCCGCTGCCTGGCCATAGAGCCTAAATTCGTCATGCTTGACGAGCCGTTTGCAGGCGTTGACCCGATTGCCGTACAGGAGATACAAGATGTGGTGTGGAGACTCAAGGACAAGAACATCGGCATCCTTATCACCGACCATAACGTGGACGAAACACTGTCCATCACCGACCGTGCATATCTGCTCTTCGAGGGCAAGATCCTCTTCCACGGCACACCGGAAGAACTTGCCGCCAACCCCATCGTACGCAACAACTACCTCGGGCGAGACTTTGAGCTCAAGCGAAAAACGAAAGTTTAACCGTTGATACCATTCCTATGAAGAACATCTGGAGACATCCGTGGGTTGTGGCAGCGTGCAATATCGTACTGGTGCTGACGCTGTACAGTCTGCTCCGTATAACATGCTATCTGGTTAACGGATCAATGTTTCCGAACATCGACAACAGCCATCTGTTGGAAATTCTCGGCGGCGGTGTGCGGTTCGACCTGACTGCCGTGCTGTATCTGAGTTCCCTATATGTTGTGGGAATGCTGCTGCCTCTGCCTGCACGGTGGAGAGAGAACAGCATTTATCAGAAAGTGCTGGCGTGGCTTTTTCTCGTCCCCAATGCAATAGGACTGATTATCAACACGGCGGATATAGCGTATATCCCCTTTTCCGACCGCCGTACGACGTGCACTTTCTTCACGGAGTTCGCCCATGACGACAATCTATGGAGCATCGTCGGACAAGGTGTTGTACAGTACTGGTATGTAACACTGGCCGGTATAGCCATTCTGGCAATACTGTTCCTCCTAACGCGCAAAACGTTCCGCTGCAGTTCCGCCAAGCCTGTTGTCTATTATCTGTGTGAGACGGTTTTCCTTCTGACGACCGTATATTTCTATGTAATCGGTATTCGTGGCGGTTTTGGCAAATACACCCGGCCTATAACGGTAAGCAACGCCATGCAATACACCAATACACCG
>LXOW01006624.1_pt1 | contig 58883 bp, 48 predicted proteins | sample 1368591 | NCBI WGS metagenome assembly LXOW01 (sample SAMN04884650, study PRJNA319009) | bovine gut metagenome | isolation source: Cow rumen | host: Bos taurus | place: Italy: Legnaro (PD) | collected 2014-07-09
CCTCTAAGGTGATATCGGTTGTCGTGTTCGTTAGGATTGGGGTATGAGTAAGCAACTCCAATGTTATGATGTCTGTTGTAATCTGAGTTTGTAAGCCTTGATATCCTTGGACAACGTTAATTTCTTTCATCTTTGTTTCTGCAAAACTTTCTATGCTCATGTTTCCCTGGTGGAAATCTTCTTGGTTCAATGCACCCGCTCCTTGATAAATGGCTGCAGCCTCGCTGGAAGTTTTTAATGCAACCAAATTATTAGTTATTTTGATGTATAGCGTGGCAATTTCTAACTTTAGTTTGTCAAATGCCTCATCTTTTTTTATACGAGCTTGGTCCACTTCAAGTTTCTTACGCTTAACAGCAGCACGGAGATCTAAGATGTCTTCCAAGGGTATATTTAAGTTTACGCCCACATTCCAATAGCTCTGTGTACTGCCTTGGTATTGCTGCAGAACCAAGTTGTATGATGTCGAGCCCTGCCCCCACATATCCGTCTTACCATAGCTGTAGCTAGCATGTCCATATACATAAGAGAAGATATGGCGTCTCTGCTTGGCCACTTCTGCCTGAGCGATTTCCTGTGCCTTCGCTAACGAGAGAATCTGGGGATTCTGTTTTGCGTTCTCGTACAAGACACCCAAAGGTGGCAGATGGAACGTAGAGAAATTGATAGCTGAACCCTCACTGGAATCAAAGAATCCAGCACTGACACCACTGTTGGTATATTGGGCAAAACTGTTTGCAACGATAGCTGCAAACAGTGATGTGAGTAATATATGCTTGAAACTGCTCATGAGTATGATAGGTTGATGACTATACGTTTCCTTTCTGGACAAAGGAGGTTAACGTACGTAATATAATCTTCACATCAAGTAAGAAGCTGTAAGTCTGGCCATAGGTGATGTCAAGCTGCTTACGCTCTTCTGCTGACATGCAACCTCCTCTACCTCGTTCTTCAACTTGCCAAAGACCAGTCAGTCCTGCAGGAGCCATAAAACGGTCAATACTAGAGTCGGCAGTCAACTTCTCTGCCTCATAGAGTGGGAGAGGACGATTACCAACAACAGACATGTCGCCTTTGAGGATGTTAAAAAGCTGAGGAAGTTCGTCAATGCTATATTTGCGGATGAAACGACCAACTTTAGTGACGCGTGGATCGTTCTCAATCTTAACAAATGCATTGTTGATTTCTTCTTCCTTCTTCTTCGCAAAATCACTTTCCGCTACTACGAAATCGTCCCCCACCAGCATAATCTCTTCATCGCTGATCATCATTTCTGATTCCATGCCAGTACCCATCATCTCTAATTCTGCTTGGTCGCCTAGAGGCGCAGTGATGGTTGTCTTGGGTTCGTCACTTTCTACACTTGCATTGTATTGGTTGTGTTCTTTACTCAGTTCTTTCAGACGATCCTCTGCGTCCACATACATACTGCGGAATTTAAGGAAGTCGAAGATGGTATAGTTTGTTCCAACACGCTTTGATTTAAAGAGAATCGGACCTTTGCTTTCCAACCTGATGGCAATAGCTGTCAAAATGAATATGGGTGACAAAATAATAATGGCAAGCGTAGAGAAGACAATGTCAAACAAGCGCTTCCATATTGGTATTTTGAACTTCAAGATACCGTATTTTGGGGCCTCATCGTCGAACAAGACATTCTCGCGGTCAGAGATGAACTGTATCTTCTTGTTCAACTCGGTGACGGATGCCTCTTGATGAATTGTGTCGTTGATACCACATTTCATGTAGATGCGTCGTTCTTCCTCCGTCATGGTGTTTGTCATGAGGACGATATAGACTCTAGGGCATTTTTTGCGCAGATAGGTAATGGCGGTAATGTCTTCGCTACGAACATTGCGTTCGTAAAACACCAGAAAATGCTCGTTTGCCACATGTGGGGTGCATATCTGGGCTGCATCCTTATAGGCATTGGTCATACGAACCAATTGCCCAGGGATGTATCTGAGACGTTCCTGCGTTTTGGGATTATTACCTAAATATACAACACCAATCATAATAAGCTATAAATACTTCTTAGATTAATTGGGAAGAATTTTCTTGACGCGAATCTTTAACTCCATCGGGTTGAATGGCTTAACAATATAGTCAACAGCTCCGATTTCCAACAAACGGATACGCTCACTGGTTGAGTCTTCGCTCGACAACATGATTACTGGAATGTGGCGGAAAAGTTCATTCTGCTTAATCCACTCAAGAAAATCATCGCCACGCATGCCAGGCATACGAATGTCTGAGATGATGAGATCCGGCGTGTTGCCAGCCTGCAACCATTTTACACCCTGCAAACCGTCGGGCAACCATTGTACGTCATAGTCGCTCATCAAGTAAATAGAGAGCACCTTTGCGATGGTCTCTTTGTCGTCAAGTATTAGTATCTTCTTTTTCATATATGAAATAAATCTATAGTCTTCAGAAAGTTGNNGTAGTCAAATAATGATAAAAAAATACCTAAAAAGGGTAAAAAAGTTGGTTTTTAAAAATAATTTAGGGAATTTTGTGGATGAAAACGTAATATATATAAGTAAATCATTAAATACAGAATTATGGCAAATAGATATTTGTTAGGTTTTGACGTTGGCAGTTCTTCTGTTAAGGCGTCTTTAGTAAATGCAGAAACAGGTAAATGTGTAGCTACTGCTTTCTATCCAGAGAAGGAAGCTCCTATCATGGCCGTAAAGGCTGGTTGGGCAGAACAGGATCCTCAGATGTGGTGGGATAATGCTAAGCTTAGCTTAAAGAAAATCATGGCGGATGCCGATGTAAAGGGTGAGGACATCAGTGCAATTGGTATTTCTTATCAAATGCATGGATTGGTTTGTGTTGATAAGAATCTGAAGGCTTTGCGTCCCGCTATTATCTGGTGTGACTCTCGTGCTGTACCTTATGGTGAAAAAGCTTTCAAGGATTTAGGCTCAGAGAAATGCTTGAGTCACTTGCTGAACTCTCCTGGTAACTTTACAGCCGCCAAATTGGCATGGGTAAAGGAAAATGAGCCTGAAACCTATAATAGTATATATAAGGTTATGTTGCCAGGTGATTATATCGCCATGCGTCTTTCCGGCATCGTTAATACAACGGTTAGTGGATTGAGTGAGGGTATGTTCTGGGATTTCAAAAACAACAAGGTGGCTGATTTCTTGATGGATTATTATGGCTTTGACAATTCCTTGATTGCAGACATCGTACCGACATTTGCTGAACAGAGTGTGGTAAGTGCAGAGGCTGCTGCAGAGTTGGGACTGAAAGCGGGTACTCCGATTACATATCGTGGTGGTGACCAGCCCAATAATGCATTGTCGTTAAATGTACTGAATCCTGGTGAGATTGCTGCTACAGCAGGAACATCGGGTGTGGTTTATGGTGTCTTGGGTGATGTGAATTATGACCCCAAGTCTCGAGTGAATACTTTCGCTCATGTTAACCATCATGTAGATCAGACCCGTTTGGGTGTTCTGCTCTGTATCAATGGTACTGGCATCTTGAACGCATGGGTTCATCGTAATATTACTCCAGATATCAGCTATGCTGACATGAACGATCTGGCTGCAACTGCTCCTATTGGCAGTGAGGGCGTAACGATTGTACCATTTGGCAATGGTGCTGAGCGTGTATTGGAGAACAAGGAAATCGGCTGTTCCATCAATGGTATCAACTTCAATAAGCACAGCAAGGCTCATCTTGTTCGTGCTGCTCAAGAGGGTATTGTGTTCTCATTCTGTTATGGAATGGAGATTATGCAGCAGATGGGAATGGATATCAAGAAGATACATGCAGGTAAGGCAAATATGTTCCTTAGTCCATTGTTCCGCGATACACTGGCTGGCGTCAGTGGTGCAACAATTGAACTCTATGATACGGATGGTTCTGTCGGTGCTGCAAAAGGTGCTGGTATTGGTGCTGGTATCTACAAGGATAACAAGGAGGCATTTGCTTCTCTTGACAAGCTACAGGTCATTGAGCCTAAACAAGCAGATCGTGCTGCATATGCGGAGGCTTATGCCCGTTGGAAAGAAGTGCTTACAGGAAAGTTGTAAGCTGTAGGGCAAACTAAAAAAAGGGGCGGATCTTCTAATCCGCTCCTTTCTTTATTCATATAGTTTTGCCTCTCGTTTGCCTTGTAATACTGCAAGGGCATTGAGTGCCAAAGCTTCCATTTCGTCTTCGCCAGGGAAAGTATATACGGGAGCCAGAAATTCGATACGCTTACGTAGTCGACTGATAATATAGTCGGAATGGGCCATACCGCCTGTGATGAGTATTGCATCGACATGGCCGCAAAGTACGGCAGACTCAGCTGCAATGTTTTTTGCAATATGGTAAATCATAGCATCCACAATGAGTTGGGCATGTTCATCTCCTTGTTGGATGCGTTTCAGAATCTCGCGCATGTTGTTTGTCCCTAGGTGGGCGTTCAACCCTGCCTTGCCGGCAATACGCTTCAGAAGTTCTTCCTCATTGTATTTCCCGCTAAAACAGAGACGAATGAGATCCACTGCAGGAAGGCTGCCAGCACGTTCTGGTGAGAAAGGTCCCTCACCGTCCAGGGCATTGTTGGCATCAATAGCCTTGCCTTTCTCGTGTGCTGCTACACTGATGCCACCACCAAGGTGACATATTATCAGATTCAGTTCTTCGTATTCCTTGCCAATGCCTCGGGCATAACGACGGGCAATAGCTCGCTGGTTCAAGGCATGCCAAATGCAGATGCGTGGCATCAAAGGACTACCGCTGATACGTGCTAATGGTGAAAGCTCATCAACTACACCGGGGTCGGCAATGAAGGAACGGCATCCTGGAATTCGAGCAGCTATCTCATGAGCCAGCAGACATCCTAAGTTGCAGGCATGACTATGCATGACACAACCATGCAAGGTGTCGTCAAGCATACGTTGGTTGATTTCATATACTCCACCACTGATAGGTTTTACCAGTCCTCCACGTCCAATGACGGCATCAAATTCCAAGGGGATGTCGGCCGCTTTGAGTTCTTCTAGCACTAGTTGACGGCGAAACTCCTGTTGTTCGGTAATGTTCCCGAAAGGAGCCAATTCTTCAGCGGAATGTGCGATGTTACGAAGAAGAATAGGTTTCTCGTCTTCGTAGACAGCCATTTTTGTAGATGTGGAGCCAGGATTGATAACTAAGATTCTCATATAGCGGCTAAAGCAAGTGAGTAGTACTTGGATTCTGGACTGTCTGCACGTGATGATACCACACAAGGACACTGTGTCCCCTGCAAGACGCCTGCTGTTTTAGCATAAGCAAAGAGCGTCAGTGTCTTATAAAAGACGTTGCCAGCCACGATGTCTGGGAAGATAAGGGCATCTGCCTGTCCATCAATGACACTATGGATACCCTTCTCGTGCAAGCTAACTGCATCAAGAGAGGTCTTCAGGTCAAGTGGTCCGTCAATTATGCAACGCCCAAACTGGCCCGTCTGTGCCTCAGCAATAATATCAAGATAGTCAGCTGTATAGGGGAATGCCTTGGCACTGACTTTCTCTGCGCAGTGGATGAGCGAGATACGTGGTTCCTCAATTCCCAACGCATGGCACACATAATTCATATAGTGGATTTGCTGACGGCGCTGGGTGGGAGTGGGGACTGGAATGACAGCTGCATCGGTAAAGAAAAGCAGTTTCTCATACTTTGGAATTTCGGCCATTGCGACGTGAGTCAGTACGTGACCTGGGCGGATAATGCCATTCTCCTTGTCTAATATGGCGCGTAGTAGGACATCAGTATTGATAAGACCTTTCATGAGGATATTGGCCTCACCACTCTTACACATGGCAACAGCGCGGCGTGCACACTCTTCCGGGCTGTCACCGTCAACATAGATGGGATCAATAAATCCCATTTCCTTACCTTTCTCTACTGCATAACGGGTACTGGCATCATTGGCTGATACCACTGCGACACGCCTACGGTCTCCCCGTTCTTGCAGGAAGACTATCATGTCGTTTAAGGTTTTAATTGGTTGCATAGGCTTTTTATTTAATTGGTTACCTTATTTCAACGAGTTTTTATACCATTCGAATAATTTGCTTACACCGTCTTCAATCTCTACTTTATGTGTCCAGCCTAGAGAGTGGAGTTTCGAAACGTCAATGAGTTTGCGCATAGTGCCGTCGGGCTTGGAGGTGTCGAATTCTACAATACCTTCGAAACCGACTGCCTTTACGACCAGTTCGGATAGCTCGCGGATGGTCAGTTCCTTACCGGTGCCAACATTGATATGGCAGTTGCGAATTTCTCCCAATGAAGGAATGGCACCACCACGACCTGCACTGTGATTACGGTCTACAGCACCATCCGTACTGGCTCCGTAATGGACTGAGGAATATTTCTCAATGCCAATGATGTCCTTGAAATCGACATTCAGCAGTACGTGAACGGAGGCATCGGCCATGTCTTCACTCCACAGGAACTCGCGGAGGGGTGTTCCAGTACCCCAAAGAGTTACCTTATTGTTTTCAATACCGTACTTTGCTAGTACCTTTAGTATGTCTTCCTTAGAAGCATCGCCATTCACGCCCTCTACTGGTCGTTTGTTGAGGTCTATGGCAATCTTATCCCAGGCACCATCGTGGATGAGTTTGGCTAGATAAATCTTGCGCATCATGGCTGGCATGACGTGGCTATTCTCCAAATGGAAATTGTCATTAGGACCATAGAGGTTGGTGGGCATGACGGCAATATAATTCGTACCATATTGGAGATTGTAACTCTCGCACATCTTCAGGCCGGCAATTTTGGCAATAGCATATTCCTCATTGGTGTATTCCAGGGGAGATGTTAATAAACAATCTTCTTTCATGGGTTGAGGCGCGTTCTTCGGATAGATACAGGTGCTACCGAGGAACAATAATTTCTTAACACCATGAGCGTATGCTTCAGAAATGACATTGCACTGAATCTTCATGTTCATCATAATGAAGTCGGCACGATATAGCGAGTTGGCCATAATGCCTCCTACAAAGGCGGCTGCCAGTACTACAGCATCGGGTTGTTCTTCATCGAAGAACTTTTTGACCTCCATTTGGTCGGTCAAGTCCAGCTCCTTGTGGCTGCGACCCACCAAATTGTTATAACCTTTTGTCTTTAGGTTATTCCAAATAGCAGAACCAACCAATCCATGGTGGCCTGCTATATAAATCTTTGAATTCTTGTCTAACATTATTTCACGATTCCTTTCTCAAGGTATTCTGCAAGGTTTGTCCTAACCTTTGCTGCGGCGCCCTCTGCGGCAATCTTAGCCACATCGGACTCGACCATTAGTTTTACTAATTGTTCGAACGATGTCTTATTAGGATTCCATCCTAATTTTGCTTTCGCTTTGGTAGGATCTCCCCAAAGATTTACTACATCGGTGGGCCTATAGAAATCCTCGCTCACGCGGACAACCGTTTTTCCGACGAGAGACCCTCCTCCTTCTCCTCCTTGAATGGAGGGGCGATTGTCCTTGACAACAATACCTTTTTCATTGATACCTTCGCCTTCGAACTTCAATTCAATACCTGCATGTTTGAACGCAAGTTCGGTGAACTCACGAACACTATGTTGTACACCGGTGGCAATGACGAAATCCTCGGGCTTGTCCTGCTGAAGGATAAGCCACATGCACTCAACATAGTCCTTGGCATAACCCCAGTCGCGAAGGCTGTCCATGTTGCCCAAATACAAGCAGTCTTGTAGGCCTTGACTGATACGGGCTGCAGCCAATGTGATTTTGCGGGTTACAAATGTCTCGCCACGACGCTCAGATTCGTGATTGAACAGAATACCTGAGCAACAATACATGTTATATGCTTCGCGGTACTCTTTTACAATCCAGAAGCCATATTGCTTGGCTACAGCATAGGGACTATAGGGATGGAACGGAGTGTTCTCGTTTTGTGGGACTTCTTCTACTTTACCATAAAGTTCAGAGGTTGAAGCCTGATAAATGCGGCATTGGTCTGTCAGTCCTAACTGGCGAACTGCCTCTAAAATACGTAAAACACCAACGGCATCAACGTCAGCTGTAAACTCTGGTGAGTCAAAACTAACCTGTACGTGGCTTTGTGCTGCCAGATTGTAGATTTCAGTTGGGCGTACTTTGCCAATTACGCCCAGTATTGACATTGAGTCACCAAGATCTGCATAGTGTAGATGGAAATGAGGCTTGCCCTCCAAATGGGCTATGCGCTCACGGAAATCCACGCTGCTACGGCGGATAGTACCATGCACGTCGTATCCTTTTTCCAACAAAAACTCGGCCAAGTAACTTCCGTCTTGTCCGGTAATACCTGTAATAAGAGCAACTTTTTTATTTTCCATTTTATATATGTAATGAATGAGTAATAAATTCAGATTTATTTATCCTGTCCAGAGAACTGCTTGATGCGTTGTTCTTCAGATAATTTGCAAATTAATAAGGTGTCATTGTTTTCTGCAACGATATAGCCGTCAAGTCCCTGGATGACCACCTTCTTTTCTTGTGTGGTGTGCACCATGCAGTTGTGGGTCTCAAAGAGCTTGATATCCTGACCAATGCATGCGTTGCCGTATAGATCTTTTTTGGTCTGCTGTTGCAATGAACCCCAGGTGCCTAAGTCGCTCCATCCGAAGTCGGCAGGACGAACAAATATCTCTTCTGCTTTCTCCATGATGGCATAGTCTACGGAGATGTTCTCGCATTCTGGGAACAGGCGGTCAATAGTCTCTTGCTCTTTGTCTGTTCCATAGATAGACAGCATGCCTTCGAAAATCTTGGAAATGGCGGGTTGGTACATGCGGAATGCGTTGACAATGGTTGAAACATTCCAAATAAAAATTCCGGCGTTCCAGAAATAATTGTTCTTAGAGATATATTGCTTGGCAGTGGCTAAGTCGGGCTTCTCCCTGAAAGAATCCACGCGGAATATCTCTTTGTTGCGCAGTGAGTTAGCTGACAGATTGGCCTCAATATAACCATAGCCTGTCTCTGGTCGGTTGGGCTTCATGCCCAGTGTAACAATAGCGTCACTATCAGAGGTGAAGTTCAGACACTCGCTGATAACACGACGGAACTCTTCTACGTTCATAACTACATGATCGCTTGGCGATACTACAATATTGGCTTTTGGGTCTTTAGACTTGATACGCCAGGATACGTAGGCAATACAGGGAGCTGTATTACGACGGCAGGGCTCACAAAGGATGTGGTCGCGAGGCATGTCTGGCAGTTGTTCTGCAACAGTATCTGCATAGTTCTTGTTGGTAACAACCCAGATGTTCTCAGCGTCAACCAGTGTCTGGAAGCGCTCAACAGTCAGTTGTAACAATGATTTTCCAATGCCCATAACGTCAATGAACTGCTTGGGCTTCTCGGCAGTACTCATGGGCCAAAAGCGACTTCCTACGCCGCCAGCCATGATAACAAGATGGTTGTTGATTTTTGCCATAATATAATACTATACTAATTATCCTGCAAATATACAAAATTTTTGTAATCAAACAAAATTTATGCCTATTTTTTCTTCAAATATGCCTTAACAATAAAATATCCGACGCCAATTAGTACTAAAGCGATGATAAAGAGTTTAATGTATTCGGCATATTCAGCTATTTTGTCGTTTAATTGCTCTTCTGGGACAATAGCGTGCAAATACCATCCTAAAGCAGCCAGGATAGCATGCCACACTCCGGCACCAATAGTCGTGTAGAGCAGAAACTTCCAATAGTTCATCTTGGCTAGTCCTGCGGGGATGCTAATCAGGTGACGGATTCCAGGAATCAAACGCCCAGTCAAGGTTGCCACGACACCGTGATTGTCGAAGTATTGTTCGCTTTTTTCAACTTTTTCTTGGTTTAATAGGCACATCTTTCCCCATTTGCTGTTGGCAAAGCGATAGATGACTGGTCGTCCAACATAATAAGCCACAATATAGTTGATGGATGCTCCCAAATCTGCACCAATAGTGGCAAAAAGAATAACCAGGAATACATTCAGATTTCCACCAGCTGCATGATAGGCTGCTGGTGTAACAACAAATTCTGATGGCACGGGAATAACGGTGCTTTCCAGCAACATTAAAAATAAGATAGTGCCATAATTAAGGTTGCTGAGGAGTGATGTGATGAAATTCATTCGCTTATTTTTTGAACCATGTATTTATAATAATCTTTTACGTCAATTTCCTCGGGAAAGAGAAAGCCTATTGCGCTTTTTGTCTTTTGAGGATTCTTCTTGACAGCCAGTTTCAGATAATGAAGGAATTCTTCCTTGTATCCAAGATCATGACAACATAATGCCATATAAGGATAGGCTTGAGGGTAGAAGTCTTGGTCGTCTTTAAAATGCTCAAAAGACTTTTTCAGTATATGGTAACAGGCTTCGACATAGTGGTTGTCATATAATGAAACAACGATACGTAGCATAATGATTGTGGAATAGTTGGAGTTAATCATGGCTTGTTTCCACATTTCCTCTGCTTCTTCGTTCAATCCGTTTTCTAATAGGATGTGACCTTTTAATACTAACAGATTGTTGGGGTCGTTATACTGTGAATCTATCTTGTCAAGCACCTCTAGTGCTTTATGTGGCAGTTTGAGTGAACTGTAACAGAAGGCCTGCTCCTGATAGATTTGTGGGAGGTATAGAGATTCTGGTTCGGCGATAGCTTCTGCCTGAAGTAAGAATTCCAGTGCTTCCTGATGCTTGCCTTTGAATATTAGACACATACCTCTGTGGAAAGGACCAGTCTCATCACCAGGGTTTATCTCGCAATACCGCTGGTAATACTTCTCTGCTTCATCATAATTTTCAAGATTTAGCAGCGCATTGGCTTTGATGAGTATTGCCTCTGCATCTGTTGGATTGATGGCGATGGCATATTCGCTACTGGTAACAGCATTGCTGTAATCTTCGTTGATCAGTTGTATGCCTGCTAAAGCTTTCCAGTATTTTGAGGAGTAGGGATTGTTATCTATCAGTTCCTTGAATAGTCGTTCGGAATCATTGAAATTCTCAAGACAGAACAGAATATGAGCCATCAGCTCCTTGAAATCATCAGTGTTGTCCCCTGGACTGCGCATCATCCATTCATAGGCTTTTTGGCTCTCGCCATAGTCAATGAAAAGATTTGCACAGTCTTTGACGAAGTCTTGATATTCATCGCTATCTACCGACTTTTCATAGTTATGAAGGTAGTTGTCTGCCTCGTCGATGTATCCTTCTGCAATGAGAATCTCTGCTTGTAGATAATGGTAGTCCGGGTCGTCATGGTCCTCAATACAGTCAGAGTAATGACGTGCCAGATCGTAGTCGCAATCCATCAGCGCTTGTCGTGCCATGAAGACATTGGGTAAGGTGGCATAAGGGTAAAGTTGCAGGGCGTGCTCTATGACATCGTTGGCTTCATCGTTCCTTCCGAAATGATTATAATAGTCGGCTATATCTACAAGTTCATCAGCATCCATGAAAGGGTGTTCTCCCTCCTTCATGGATGCCTCATAGTGGTTCAGCAATTCTTTGAAATCCTCGCTGTTGTAATAGTCCTCGTTAAATGGCATTATTTGTTAATTTTTGCCCAAGTGTCTTTCAGTCCGACAGTCTTGTTGAATACAAGATGATTGGGCGTGGAGTCCAAATCGGGCGTGAAATATCCAATACGTTGGAATTGTAGGAAATCGCCAGCCTTTTTTTCTTTCAGGTAGGGCTCTACATAACAGTTGTCCTGCACTCTCAGAGAGTTGGGGTTCAACAGTTCGCGGAAGTCACGTTCGTCAGCACCAGGATTCTCGATAGCGAAAAGACGGTCGTACAGACGAACCTCGGCCTTTACGGCATCTTGGCAGTTCACCCAGTGCAGTGTCTTGCCTTTAATCTTACGGTCGGCACCAGGCTGTCCACTACGCGTTTCTGGATCGTAGGTGGCATAGATGGTTATAACGTTGCCCTCGGCATCCTTGTCACAGGGGTGCTCCTCATTACATTTGATGATATATGCATTTTTAAGGCGCACTTCCTTGCCAGGAGCAAGGCGCTGGAATTTCTTCTCAGCCACTTCCATGAAGTCATCGCGCTCAATCCAGAGCTCGCGGCTGAAGGTAATCTTGTGTGTGCCTTCTGCTTCGTTCTCAGGGTTGTTGATAGCTTCCATCTCTTCCGCCTTTCCTTCAGGATAGTTGGTGATGACCAGCTTTACGGGGTTCAGAACAGCACTTACGCGACAAGCCTTCTTGTTCAGGTCGTCACGAACACTGGCTTCCAACAGTGCATAATCATTCAGGGCGTCAAACTTAGTATAACCGATAGAGTCGATGAAGTTACGGAGACTTTGGGCTGAATAACCACGACGGCGCATGCCACATACAGTCGGCATACGAGGGTCGTCCCAGCCGTTCACCAGATGTTCGTCAACCAGCGCCTTCAATTTACGTTTCGACATCACATTATAGGTCAGGTTCAGTCGGTTGAACTCTATCTGGCGAGGACGATAGTCCTGCTTTCCTTCTTTCTCCTGTAAGTAGTCAACAAATTTGTCGTAAAGTGGACGGTGAGGCACAAACTCCAAGGTACAGATAGAGTGAGTAACTCCCTCGAAATAGTCGCTCTGCCCATGGGCAAAGTCGTACATGGGGTAGCAGTGCCACTTGGTGCCTGTACGATGATGGGGTATCTGGATAATACGATAGATAATGGGGTCGCGGAAGTGCATGTTGGGATTGGCCATATCCAACTTGGCACGCAATACCATACTTCCTTCTACAGCCTCTGGGGTGTTCATGTGGTTGAACAGACGAAGATTCTCCTCAATGGGACGGTCGCGGAAGGGACTAGGGCGTCCAGGCTGGGTGGGTGTTCCCTTTTGCTCGGCAATTTGTTCTGAGGTCTGTTCGTCCACATAGGCCAGCCCTTTGTTAATGAGCCAGATGGCAAAGTCCCACAACTTGTCAAAGTAATCGGAAGCATAGTATATGTTCTCCCAATGGAACCCGAGCCACTTGATATCGCTCATGATATTCTCCACATATTCCGTATTTTCTTTGGTCGGATTTGTGTCATCAAAGCGCAGATTACAGATGCCTCCGAATTTTTCAGCCACACCGAAGTCCATGCAGATTGCTTTTGCATGCCCGATGTGAATATATCCGTTAGGCTCTGGCGGGAAACGGGTCTGAATACGTCCACCATTTTTGCCTTCTGCTAAATCCTCTTTAACCATCTGCTCAACGAAACTCAAACTTTTCTTCTCTTCGTTTGCAGCAACATTCATTTCTTCCATATTTATATATAATGTGTAATTTTGTTGCAAAGGTACGATTAAGTGAGCAAAACACAAAATAAATAAGGCGGTTTTTTACTCTTTTACTCTTGTATGCGTGTTTAAAAATGGGCTTTAAAGGTACAAATATGCGGTGAAAATGCAAAATGTGCTATAAAACATAAAAAAATATTTGCGTAATTGATTTATATCAAGTATCTTTGCACCGTTATCCTGAATACAATCTTTTTACCTTAAAAAAACTAATACCTAATAAGGTGAGATGCCCTCCACTGTGAAGTGGGTGGCATTTTCTTATTGTATGCCTCTTTCGTTTAAGGCTTTAGTGTATTTGGCAGCGTTCTTCAGGTGCTCCTGGTAGGTCTTTGCAAAGTTATGAGTACCGGAGAAATCCTCCTTGGCACACATGTACAGGTATTCGTGACTGACGTAGTTTAATACGGCGTCGATACCTTTAATGCTGGCTATTTTAATCGGTCCAGGAGGCAATCCTTCATTGCGATAGGTGTTATAAGGACTATTCGTGTCTAGTAATTTGTTATAGATTCGCTTTAATTCAAACTGTTTCAGGGCAAACTTAATGGTGGGGTCTGCTTGCAAGGGCATTCCCTCTTTCAGACGGTTCAGGTACATACCTGCTATCATGGGTTTTTCAGCGTTGTTAGAGGTCTCTTCGTCAATGATGCTCGCTAAGGTACATACCTCGATAGGTGTCAGTTGCATTTGTGCAGCTTTCGTTTCCCTGTCACCTTTCCAGAAACGGTCGTGCTCTTTCTTCATGCGCTCCAACAGATCGTCTATGCTCATGTTCCAATATACGTCATAGGTGTTGGGGACAAACATGGCAAGAATCGTACATGTGTCATAACCCATTTTTTCGCAAACTTCCTCACTGACCAGTGCTTCTTCGATAGTCACAGAGTCGAGCATCAGTTTGTTGGCAAGCACAGCTGCCAAACGGTCTGTCGTGCGTGATTCAGGAATCGTTAGGCTGAGGCTGGTCTGTCTGCCACTTTTCAGTCTGCGGAATACTGTGATGGGACCGTCTCCAGGCTCAATGGCGTAACGACCAGTGTGAACGTGTTCGCTATAACTGCTGTGGCGAATCAGCGTGTTAAGCGTGGTTGCACCAATGTTGTTGGCAAAAGGTTGTATCTTGGCAATGACGGAGTCTTGGGTGTCGTCTTCGTCAATATATATATATTGTGTAGTTTCGGATTTTGATACGCTGGAAAACGCATAATAAATCATCAGTCCGAGAATGACCAGAAGGCCGCAGGCAGCTATATGTAGGTTGTTGCGTGGGTTGAATTTTAACTTTTTCATTGTTTCTTTTCATTTATTGGGTGCAAAGTTACGAAAAACTAAATAAAAAATGCTATCTTTGCAGAAAAGTTATACAGTTATGAAATTGAAATTTACAATAAGATATAGAACATCATGGGGTGAGAGTCTGCATGTTGCCATCGCTTTTCACAGTCAAGATGGCTCAGTACGACAGCAAGACCTTCTGATGCAGACTGAAGATGGTGAGTTGTGGACTTTGGAAACCGCCGCCTTGATAGGCCGTCAGCACATCCTTTCACATATCGTCTATCGCTATCAGGTGGAGAATGCTGAGGATCAAGTGTTGCGCAAGGAATGGGATATGGTACCACGTATTTATTATTTCGATACGTCTAAGGACTATATCTTCCCAGACCAGTGGCGTGACCGTCCTTTGCCTTACCACCTGTACAGCAATGCCTATATGACTACGGTTCACGGACATCGTAATGAGCAGGTCGAGGCTTCTCGCTTGCCTTTGTTCCGTCGTACCATTATTTTCAGGGTGTCTGCTCCCCAGTTGAAGCCAGGGCAGGCTGTTGCTGTCTGTGGTTCTCATCCTGCCATTGGTTCCTGGAATACGTCCCGTTATTTGAAAATGGAGTATGTTGGCCAGCACGAGTGGATGTTGTCCGTGAATGCCTTGGGATGGATATTGCCTATAGAATATAAATATGTGGTAGTTGACGAGCAGACAAATGCTTTGTTGAAATGGGAAGAGGGCGATAACCGAGTCATAGAGGAAGAGGTGATTGACGGACAAGTGCTGGTGCTCTACGGGGAATCCCTTCGTTTGTGTGAGGATACTTGGCGAGCAGCTGGTGTGGTGGTTCCCGTATTTTCCTTGCGTAGTGAACATTCCTATGGGGTAGGCGATTTTGGCGACTTGCGACGTCTGGTTGACTGGGCTGTGGCTACGGGTATGAAGTTTATCCAGGTGCTTCCTGTTAATGATACAACTGTCAGCCATCAGTGGGCCGACTCCTGTCCTTATAATATCATCAGTGCCTTTGCACTTCATCCTCATTATGTTGATTTGGAGGCTGCTGGGACGCTTCGCTCTAAACAAAGAATGACGCAGTATATGCGTCAGCGCCAGGAACTTAACGCACTTTCTTATAGTGATTATGAAGCAGTAGACCGCGTAAAGTCGGAGTACTTGCAGGAGTTGTTTGAAGAGCAGGGGAAGAAGGTTTTGGAGTCGAAAGAGTATAAGGATTTCGTGGCTCAGAATGAATTTTGGCTTAAAGGTTATGCGGAGTATGTTTTGGGCTCTTCAAGTATTCAGAACTCTTCGGACTTTATCTATTACCTTCAGTTCCTTTTGCACACCCAGTTGAAGGCAGCTGCCGACTATGCCCGTGAGAAAGGTGTGGTGTTGAAGGGAGACTTGCCCATAGGCGTTCATCGTGACAGTGTAGAGATACAAGAACATCCGCAACTGTTCTATCTTGATTCCTTGGCGGGAGCTCCTCCCGATGCTTTTTCACAACAAGGACATAACTGGGGCTTCCCCACCTATCGATGGAGTGAGGAACTGGTGACCTGGTTCCAGCAGCGCATGAAACACATGGGGCAGTATTTTGATGCCCTGCGCATCGACCATGTCTTAGGCTTCTTTCGCATTTGGGAGATTCCGGCCGATGCTGTTTCCGGTCTGTTAGGCCATTTCTCGCCCGCTTTGCCGTTGACGGTCGATGAGATAGAATATTTCGGATTGTCTTTCCGTAAGGAACTATATACCCATCCGTTCATCAACGACCGCTTGTTGGATCGTCTCTTTGGTGTTCATGCCTCGTATGTCCGCGACCACTTCCTGGTCAGCAAGGCTTACAATCTCTACGACCTGAAAGACGAATTTTCCACACAGCGTAAGGTGGCAGACTATTTCTCCGACCGTCGTGATGAGAATAGCCTTTGGATTCGTGATGGCTTGATGCGCCTGATCAGTGATGTCCTTTTCGTTGAAGACCCTCGCCAGCCAGATATGTATCATCCTCGCATCGGAGTCCTCTCTGAGCCTGTTTTCGAGGTGCTTGGTGCTGAGGAGAAGGATGCCTACATGCGACTCTATAACAATTATTACTATCAGCGTCATTCCTTCTTCTGGGGACAGCAGGCTCTGAAGCGTCTGCCTGCCGTGATGAAAGGCTCCAGAATGTTGGTATGTGCAGAGGATTTGGGCATGTTGCCCGATTGTGTGGAGCCTGTTCTCGACCAATTGCGCATCCTGAGCCTCGAAATCCAGCAGATGCCTAAGCAGCAAGGCTTTGAGTATGCCCATCTGGAGGCTAACCCGATACGTTCCGTATGCACCATCTCGACCCATGATATGCCTTCACTGCGCCAGTGGTGGCAGGAGAATCCTGAGCGTCGCCAGCGCTATTATATCACGATGTTACAGAAGGAGGGTAGGGCGCCCGAACAGTTGCCAGCCCATCTTGCTGAAGAAATCATAGCCCGCCATCTCTATTGTCCTTCCATGCTTTGTATGCTGTCGTTACAGGACTGGCTCGCTATGGATAGCGAGTTGCGCTCCAAGCATCCACAGGACGAACGTATCAATACGCCCAGCGATCCCTATTGCCGATGGCAGTATCGTATGCACTTGACTATTGAGCAACTGTTGGCTGCTACTAAATATAATAATAAGGTACGCACGATGATAACCCGTAGCCGACGATGAAATACGATACCTATATTTTCGACCTCGACGGCACATTGCTTGATACCCTGCAGGATTTGGCAACCTCTGTCAATTATACCCTGCGTCAACACGATATGCCTGAACATTCAATAGACGATATTTGTCGCTTTGTGGGCAACGGTGTCCGCAAGTTAATGGAACGGGCTGTCCCTGATGGTGCACAGAATCCCCTGTTCGAGTCTGCATTTGCAACGTTCCGTCAGTATTATATGCAACATTCACTCGATACAACGCGTCCCTATGACGGCATTCCTGAGATGCTTGACGAACTGAAGCGTCGGGGCTGTCGTATTGCTGTGGTCAGCAATAAGATGATGGCAGCCACTCAAGAGCTTATTGCCCATTTCTTTCCCCAGATAGAGGTGGCTATTGGTGAGCATGAAGCAGAGGGTATCCGCAAGAAACCCGCCCCCGATACCGTTCGCGAGGCTTTGCGCCAGTTAGGAGTAACCACGAAAAATGCTGTCTACGTTGGCGACAGTGATGTCGACATCGAGACAGCATATAATAGTGGACTNNGCAGCAGCGATACCAGCATTGATGTTGGCCTCGGCTGTCTGAGCACCCATCTTCTTAGGAGTAGAGAAGTAGCGACCCTCGAACTTGGCGAACTCGTCGTTAGCGTCGGGCATGATGTCCGTTACGAACTTCAAGTCCTCACGCTCTGCCATCAGTTTGATGAGGCCGGCCTCGTCAATCACCTCCTTACGGGCAGTGTTCACCAGCACGCCACCTTTCTTCATCTTGCCAACCAGTGCGTAGTTAATGCTCTGCTTGGTCTCAGGAGTAGCAGGGATATGCAGCGATACAACGTCACAGGTCTCGAACAGAGCATCCTGATTGGCTACAGCGTGAACGCCAGCCTTCTCAATCACCTCTGCAGGGCAGAAAGCATCGTAAGCATAAACGTCCATACCAAAGCCTTTGGCGATGCGGGCAACGTTGCGACCAACATTACCGAAAGCCAGGATACCCAGCTTCTTGCCCATCAGCTCTGAGCCGCTCTTGCCGTTATAGAATCCACGGACAGCCATCACCAACAGACCGAATACCAGCTCTGCTACAGCGTTGGCGTTTTGTCCAGGAGTGTTCTCTGCTACTACGTTGTGAGCGGTAGCGGCAGCCAGGTCGATGTTGTCGTAACCGGCACCAGCGCGAACTACAATCTTCAACTGCTTGGCAGCATCCAGCACCTCGGCGTCCACCTTGTCCGAACGGATAATCAATGCGTCGGCATCCTTCACAGCATCCAGCAACTGAGCCTTCTCTGTATATTTCTCAAGCAGCACCAGCTCATTGCCAGCTGCCTCTACTTCTGCCTTGATGCCATTCACAGCGGCTGCTGCGAAAGGCTTTTCTGTTGCAACTAATACTTTCATAATTCTCAATTATCAATTGTCAATTATCTAATCGTTACTTGTAACGCTTTGCTTGCAAAGAATTAGTGCTGTGCCTCGAACTCCTTCATGCAAGCTACCAAGGCATTGCAGCCCTCGATGGTCTGGGCATTGTAGCACGAAGCGCGGAAACCACCAACCGAGCGGTGACCCTTTACGCCCACCATACCCTTTGATACGGCGAAGTCGAGGAAGTCTTTCTCCAGTTCCTTGTACTCGTCAGCCATCACGAAGCAGATGTTCATCACTGAACGGTCCTCTACAACGGCTGTTCCACGGAACATCTTGTTGCGGTCAATCTCACCATAAACAATCTCTGCACGCTGCTGAGCCAGCTTGTCCATAGCCTCTACGCCACCATTCTTCTTAATCCAACGGAGCGTCTCAAGAGCTGAATAGATGGGAACAACAGGAGGTGTGTTGAACATAGAACCCTTGTCAACGTGTGTACGGTAGTCAAGCATAGTAGGAATCTCACGGGGAGCCTTGCCCAGCTTCTCGTCCTTTACGATGACGATGGTCACACCAGCCATTGCCAGGTTCTTCTGGGCACCGGCGTAGATGGCGTCGTACTTCTTGACGTCAATAGGACGGCTGAAGATGTCTGAAGACATATCGGCAATCAGGGGTACGTTTACGTCAAGATCTTTGCGAATCTCAGTACCATAGATGGTGTTGTTGGTTGTGATGTGCAGGTAGTCAACATCAGCGGGAACAGTCCATCCCTTGGGGATGAAGGTATAGTTGGCATCAGCAGAAGAAGCTACCTCTACTACCTCGCCAAACAACTTAGCTTCCTTCATGGCCTTCTTAGCCCAAACACCTGTGTTCAGGTAGGCAGCCTTCTTAATCAGGAAGTTGTAGGGAATCATGCAGAACTCCAGAGAGGCACCACCACCGAGGAAGATGACTGAGTAACCCTCAGGAATGGAAAGCAACTCCTTGACGAGAGCTACAGCCTCGTCAACAACGGGCTGGAAATCCTTGGCACGATGGCTGATCTCCATCAGAGAGAGACCAGAACCATTGAAGTCTAAACACTGCTGAGCGGTCTTCTCAATGACTTCGCGGGGAAGCATTGAAGGACCGGCGTTAAAGTTGTACTTCTTCATTTTGATTGTGATTTAATTTTATTTGTGATACGTTATTTTCGAATTTGCGGTGCGAAATTACACTTTTTATTTGAATTAGGCAAATTATTTGTGCAATAATTCAGCATTTTGCTTGTTTTTCTTTCTTTTTGTCAAGTCAGCCTTGCAAAATCATCGCACGGGTTCAACAACCGTCTTGATGCCCTTTATTTTCTCTCCCTGCGTCTGCCGCAGCACCTGTTTCAGTTTTTCCCGCTTGATGGCCACATAGGCATAGCGGTCTTTCACGTCGATGCGTCCTATCTCGTCGGCTTTCAGTCCTCCACTTTTGCAAAGGAATCCTACGATGTCGCCCTTCGATATCTTGTCCTTCTTGCCCTTGCCGATGTAGAGGGTAGTCATCTTGGGCAGGGCTGGCTCAGCAGGCATAGACTCCGTCGTGGCGTAGGGGACAACATCGCCCTCGACGTAGTCAGGAATGTGCTCCTCGCTATTTAGGATAAAGAAGGTATTGCCTGTGGCGTCCCAGCGAGCGGTACGCCCCACACGGTGGATGTAGCCGTCTTCGCTTTCGGGCAGGTGGTAGTGGATGATGTTCTGAATGTCGGGGATGTCTAGTCCTCGTGAAGCCAGGTCTGTAGCCACCAGCACATTGGCCGAGCTGTTGCTGAACCGGTACAGCTGGTCTTCGCGCTGTCGCTGGTCCAGTCCTCCGTGGAAACTGCTGATGGTGAACCCTTCCTCTTTCAGGTAGTCACTGACGCGCTCTACCGCATTGCGATAGTTCAGGAAGACAATGCTGCTCTCGTCGCCGAAGCTCAGCAGCAGTTGCCTGAGCGTGCCCAGTTTGTCCTTCTCCTCGCTGCGCACCTCATACAAGGTAACACGTTCAGAGGTCTGTTCCTCTTCAGGCAGGAAGTCTATCAGCGTACCCTTCTTCGACATGTTGACGAACCCCGGTATCTCTTCGGCGTTGGTGGCAGAGAGCAGGATGCGGCGTTGCAGTCCCGGCAGACTCTTGATGAGTTTCTGCATCTCTGCCTGGAATCCCATTTCCAGACATTTGTCAAACTCGTCGATGACGAGATAGCGGATGCCGTAGCGTGCGATGTTTTCCTTGTCCAGGTGGTCGTTCAGTCGTCCTGGGGTACCGAATACAATCTGCGGCCTAACCTCTTTCAGCACTTTGTGCTCGTCCATTGCTGCACGTCCGCCATAGCAGGCTGTGGAGCGCAGTCCGCAACCCATGCTTTTCAGCACGTTGTCGGACTGTAGGGCAAGTTCACGTCCAGGAGTGATAACGAGGGCCTGAACGGTATCGGATGTGCCGTCCAGCAATTGTACGAGGGGTAGGAGGTACGCCAGTGTCTTGCCCGACCCCGTGGGGGAGAGTAAAACAACATCACCGTCGGAGCCTAAGATAGCTTCGGCGGCGTGTTGCTGCATCTCGTTGAGTTGTTCGATGCGGAGCTTATTCAGAATCTTCTGGATATCCATCCTTCAGACATCTTACATCATTCTTCTTATTTCTTCTCTTCCTTCTTCTCGGCTTCAACCTTCAGGGTCGACTTGTAGTGCTTGTTCAGACCGTTGATGACGTCGTTGGTGATGTCATAGCGCTTGTTAGCCAACAGGATGTTGTCGCCCTGCTTGGTCAGGATCAGGTCGTACTTCTTGTCCTTGTTGTATGCTGCCAGGAAGTGCTGCAACGAGTCGCGCAGACCTTCATTGTATTTGGCAGTCTCGTTGCCCAGCTCGTTCTCCAAACGGGCCTGCAACTCCTGCAAGCTCTGCTGCTGGCGCTGGATGGCAGCCTGCTGGCTCTCAGCCTGTTCGCGACTGGTAAATCCGTTGTTGTTCAGCTTCTGCTGGAAGTTAGCCATAGCGCTCTGCAGAGCCTGACCTTTCTGGTTCAGGGTGTTGCGGGCATTGTTGCTCTTCTTCTGCAGAATCAGGGTAAACTCTTTGCAGAACTCATACTGAGTCATCAGGGAATCAACTTCCACATAAGCGATTTTCACTCCGCCTGTGGCGTTGTCGTTAGCAGTGGCGGGCTGTTCGTCCATCTTGGGACTTGCGTTGTTGCACGAAGCCAGTGCTACGATGGCAGCAGCGGCCAAAAACATGTACTTTTTCATTTTTCTTGTTTTATTATTTTTGTTATTTTTTTGTTAATTCTCTTATTTCGATTTCTCATTGACGGCAAACCTGCTTTTGCGTCGCATCTCGCGGTCCTGGTCCATCACGCAGTGGATGCCCCTTTCCCTCATGGCCTGACTGTCGTGAATATGCTGCGAACTGAAGCTTCCGTTTTTGCGGAAAATCAGCTTTACGCAGAAAAAAGCCATGCCTATAGCAATTATTAACGTGCTTAATAGCAGTATTTCCATCATAAATGATTAATTTTGCGCTGCAAAGTTACAAATAAAAGATTAAATTGTAAAATTATACATTAAAAAATACATTAATAATGAATAAAAGTGAGTTAAAACCCGCTGTTGTCTTCGAACAGTTTGCGAAGATTAACCAGATTCCACGCCCTTCGAAGCGTGAAGAGAAGATGATTGAGTACTTGAAGTCATGGGGCGAGAGCCACGGATTAGACACCAAAGTCGATGAGACAGGCAATGTCATTATCCGCAAACCAGCCACCCAGGGTATGGAAAACCGCAAGACGGTCATCCTGCAGAGCCACATGGATATGGTGTGCGACAAGTTGGTGGACTACGAGATAGACTTCGACAACGACCCCATCAAGACCTATGTCGATGGCGAGTGGCTGACCGCCGAGGGTACCACGCTGGGTGCCGACGACGGTATAGGCTGTGCGATGGAGTTGGCGCTGCTGGCTTCCGACGACATCGAGCACGGTCCCATCGAGTGTGTCTTTACGCGTGACGAAGAGACCGGGCTGACAGGTGCCGAGGGCATGAAGGCAGGCTTCATGACTGGCGACTTCCTCATCAACCTCGACTCCGAGGACGAGGGCGAAATCTTCGTTTCCTGTGCCGGAGGACGCAACACCACCGCCAAGTTTACCTTCCGGCGCACGGAGGTGCCTGCAGGCTACTTCTTCATGCGTGCCCAGTTGAAGGGCCTTGTGGGTGGCCACTCTGGCGACGACATCAACAAGCAGCGTGCCAACGCTATCAAACTGCTGGGCCGCTTCCTCTTTGCCGAGATGACCAAGTATGAGGGCATCCGTCTCGCTCAGTTCAACAGTGGTAAGCTTCACAACGCCATCCCTCGCGACGGCATGTTTGTCATTGCCGTTCCCCACGACCTCAAGGAGAACATCAAGGCCGACTGGAACATCTTCGCCTCCGATGTCGAGGACGAGTTCCATGTCACCGACACCCAGATGGTGTGGACGATGGAGAGCACCGATGCCCAACCCGTTATCGAGGACCAGGTGGCACGCAACTTTGTCTATGCCCTCCAGGCTGTTGACAATGGCATCTACGCCATTTGCCAGGACCCCGAGCTCAACGGAATGGTCGAGACCTCCAGCAACATTGCCAGCATCGTCACTTCAGACAACGAGATCAACATCGTCTCTTCGCAGCGTTCCAATGTCATGTCCAACCTCGACAACATGTGCGCCACCATCCGGGCCACTTTCCTGTTAGCTGGTGCTGTGGCGGAGTCGGGCGACGGCTATCCCGCCTGGAAGATGCGTTCCAACAGCCAGTTGCAGAAGATTGTCAAGGAGTCCTATGTCCGTCTCTTCGGCAAGGAGCCCGTTATGCGAGGCATCCACGCCGGTTTGGAGTGCGGCCTCTTCTCCGAGCGTTATCCTAACCTCGACATGGTATCGTTCGGTCCTACGCTGCGCTTTGTCCACACCCCCGACGAGCGTCTGCACATTCCAACCGTTCAGATGGTATGGGACCACCTGCTCGATGTCCTCAAGAATATCCCTACCAAATGAAACGTATTTATATTATAATAGGTATGGCCTTGTTGCTGTTCGCGTCGTGCGGACGGCAACAGCAGGCCAAGTCTTCTGTCAAGGATTTCGTTGAGCAGCAGTTGCATCGCGACGTCAGCTACCTCGATTTCTCCAGTGTCGACAGCACTCGCGCTATCACCGATTCGCTCATTCAGACCTTGCGCAATAGAGCAGGGCAGGGCGTGCAATATCAGAATCCTTCTGGTGCGACGTTGCTCCACATCCGTGCACAATATTTGCAGGATGAAGACACGCTTAGCGCCACCTTTTATCTCGACCCCACGACAATGGGTGTCGTAGCTTATAAGGAGAATTAGTTGATGCTAATTCTCCTTATTATTTTATTGTCTTTGTCTTGTTGTTATATTCTCATTACCTGCTTGACGCCCTTCACGGTGCGCAGTTTCTTGATGAGTGCCTCGAGGCGGGTGTTGTCGTCAATCATGATGGTGAGGTTGCCGCTGAACAGGCCGTCGTGCGAGTCGATGTTGATAGAGCGCAGCACGAGTTTCTCGTCCTTCGAGATGATGCTGGTGAGGTTGTTGACAATGCCGATGTCGTCGTTGCCGATGACGCGCAGGGTGATGGCATACTGGCTGGAACCCTTGCCGCTCCACTTGGCACGTACGACACGATAGCCGAAGCGCTTCTTCAGCTCGGGGGCGTTGGGGCAGTCTTCACGGTGAATCTTGATGCCGCCGTTGATGGTGACGAAGCCGAACACGGGGTCGCCATAGATGGGCTGACAGCAGCGCGCCAGCTGGTAGTCGATGCCTTTCAGGTTGCGGTCGATGACCAATACGTCGTCGGAAACGGGGGTGTTGCCGGGCAGGCGGCTCTCGTCGAGCACGAAGTTGGAGGCACTCTCGGCCACGTTATTGCCGGTGACGGGCTGGTCGCCCTGCTGCAGTTCGATGTAGCGGTCGATGACGGTGTTGACATCCAGTTCGCCAGAAGCAATGCGACGGTAGAAGTCGCTGACCTCCTTGAAGCCCAGTTTGCGGATGAGCACCTGCATCACGCTCTCGTCCATCTCCACCTTGCGGTTCTTGAACTTGCGCTCCAGCGTCTCCTTGGCAAAGAGGCCCTCCTTGACCTGCGTCTCCTTCAGTGCCAGACGTATCTTCGACTTGGCACGCGAGGTCTTGGCAATGTTCAGCCAGTCTTGCTTGGGCTTCTGGTTGGCAGAGGTCATAATCTCGACCTGGTCGCCGCTCTGCAGCTCCTGGCGCAGCGTCACTACCTTGTTGTTGATGCGGGCACCGACGCACGAGCTGCCTATCTTGGAATGGATATGGTAGGCGAAGTCGAGCACGGTGGCCCCCTTGGGAAACTTGTAGAGGTCGCCCTTGGGGGTGAACACGAACACCTCGTCTTCGTAGAGCTCCATCTTAAACTGGTCCATGGCCTCCATGCCGTCGCTGGTCTCGAGCATCGAGCGGATATTGGTGAGCCAGTCGTCCAGTCCCGACTCGCCCTTCACGCCCTTGTAGCGCCAGTGGGCTGCCACGCCGCGTTCGGCCACCTCGTCCATGCGCTCGGTACGGATCTGCACCTCCACCCACTTCTGCTCAGGGCCCAGCACGGTGATGTGCAACGACTCGTAGCCGTTGGTCTTAGGCACGCTGAGCCAGTCGCGCAGACGCTTGGGGTTAGGCTGGTACATCGAGGTGACGATGGCAAAGGCCTGCCAGCAGTGCATCTTCTCCTTGTCCAAAGGCGTGTCGATGATGATGCGGATGGCAAAGAGGTCATAGACGCCCTCGAAGGCACACTTCTGCTTCTTCATCTTCTGCCAGATGCTATGGATGGACTTGGTGCGGCCTTTGATGTGGAAGTTCAGCCCTGCCTCGGTGAGGCGCTGGCTGACGGGCTGGATGAAGCGCTGGATGTAGGCGTCGCGGTTCTTCTTGGTCTCGCTGAGCTTCTCCTTGATATGGTAGTAGGCGTCGTGCTCGAGGTATTTCAGCGACAGGTCCTCCAACTCGCTCTTCAGCTTATACAAACCCAGCTTGTGGGCTAGGGGAGCATAGAGGTAGGCAGCCTCCTGACTGACCTCGCGCCTGCTCTTTTCTCTTACCTCTGACCTCTCACCTCCGACCTCAATATTGGCGTCCTTGATTTGTCGCATCAGGTTTACACGGTCGGCAATCATAATGAGAATGACGCGCATGTCCTCGGCAAACGACAGTAGCAGGTTGCGGAAATTCTCGGACTCGACAACGGGATTCTTCTGATAGAGCTCCTGGATGCGCTGAAGACCGTGCAGGATGCGGGCAACGGACTCGCCAAAATGGGCGCGCACCTCGTCGATGGTCAGCAAACCCTGCTCCACATTGGGGCGCAGCAGCACGGCCAGCACTCCGTCGCGGCGAAGCCCTATCTCGTCAACCACCAGCTGGGCGGTCTGGAAACTGAGCAGGATGGGGTTCAGACCGAACACGTTGCGGTTGACCTGCTGGCTCTCCAGGGCTTGTAGCATCAGCTGGCGCATGCGCTCCTCGTCGCCCTCAACCAGTGAGGCCGCTATCTGTCCGCGAATATGCTGGTAGAGTGCCAGCGTCTCTTCCTTCTCCTGTGTCGTAAATTCCAGTCTTTCTGCCATGATGGTCGTTTTATTGATAAGTATAGTTCATCTTCATGGAGATATATCCCTTGGGCCATTTCTCTTTATCAAGATAGAATTTGGCCGTTCCCTGACTTGCCAGGAAGAGGTTGGGCTTAATCTCCTTAAATTCGTATTGCATGCGGTTCTGTCCTTCGCTATAGCTGATGTGGGCTATCTGCCAACAGCCATCAGCAATGTGTACGCGCATGTTTTCAAGCTTTACTACATAGTAGGTCCTGTTGTCAGCGGTATAGCTGCCGCTATACTTCATGCCCGTTTCCTGTTTCTTCTTGTATTTCTTCTGCAGTTCCTTCACCTTCTCGCGTACCTTCTTATAGAACGTGTCATAGACATTGGCACTCATCATGCCGTCGTGCTTGAGGAACGAGGCTTCCTGCTTGGGTGTCAGCTCCTGCTTCTTCTCCACCATCCGGATGTTCGATGTCGTAATTTTTCCTTTGTGGTACAAGATGTCCTCTGCCATCGTGATGCTGAAGTGCTTGTGCTCTCTCAGCGCACTCAATATCTGTCCGTAGCCTGCCAGTCGGGCTGCAAAGGTGATGGTTCGCCGGTGCGGAAACTTGGTCAGGTCGATGTCTTTCTCCAGCTGACAGGTCACCGAGTAGCGCAGTGTCTGAACGTGTGCCTTGAGGGGTTTGGCATGTGCCAGCACTTGCTTCAGCAAGTATTCCTCGAAGGTCATACCGTCAGCCAACACTACCACCTCGTTTAGATTCAACGAGTAGGCAATGTCGTCATCGTCGTCGTCCTGTGCCTGTGCCGGTAGCACCGTGAACAAGGCGAGCAGGAGAGCGACTATCCATTGTAATGTTCTTGTCAACAGCTGTTTCATCGGCTGCAAAAGTAGCAAATAAACCATAAACTCTCGTGATACGATGCATAGTTTATTTGTTTTTTAAGTTTTTTTGATATATATATTTGGTTTTTCGCTCACTTATTTGTACCTTTGACCTTTGGTCTTAGGTACTCACGTTCGGAAAATTGCAAATACATTTGCATTTTCGCTCACTTATTCGTACCTTTGCACCCGCAAATGAAGAAAAGTATGATGAAAGCAGCTTTGTTCGACCTCGACGGCGTCGTGTTTGACACGGAACCCCAGTACACCATATTCTGGGGTGAACAGTGCCGTGAGTTTCATCCCGAGCACCCGGGACTGGAGCATGAAATAAAAGGGCAGACGCTGGTGCAGATATACGACGCGTGGTTCTCTGGTGAACTGGCCGACAAGCAGGCGCTGATTACAGAGCGGCTGAACCAGTTTGAGCAGCAAATGGACTATCAGTACGTGGCAGGCTTTGAACAGTACATCAAGAGATTGCGCCAGGAAGGTGTGAAAACGGCGGTGGTGACCAGTTCGAACCAACCGAAGATGGAAGCAGTCTATCAGCACCATCCTGAGTTCAAGACACTGTTTGACGCCATCCTGACCTCGGAGGATTTTGAACGCTCGAAACCCGATCCCGACTGCTATCTGAAAGCGGCTGAGCGATTTGGTGTGACACCCAAGGACTGCGTGGTGTTCGAGGACTCGTTCAATGGGCTGAAATCGGGCAGGGCTGCTGGTATGCACGTAGTGGGACTGGCTACTACGAACCCTGCAGAGGCCATTGGTCTGCTGTGTGATGAAGTGATTAATGATTACATGAAATTATAGAAAAATTAAACATTAAAATATGACAGGATATTTAGTAAGCGACAATCGCAAGGTGACAACACATCGCTTTATGGAAATGAAACAGAAGGGTGAGAAGATTTCTATGCTCACCTCGTACGACTATACCATGGCCGGCATCGTGGACAAGGCTGGCATTGACGCTATTCTGGTGGGCGACTCGGCCTCGAACGTGATGGCGGGAAATGCGACGACACTGCCCATGACCGTGGACTATATGATTTATCACGCACGTTCGGTGGTTCGTGCCGTGCAGCGCGCACTGGTGGTGTGCGACATGCCCTTCGGCTCGTATCAGGTGAATGCTGCCGACGGTGTGACCAACGCCATCCGCATCATGAAGGAGAGTGGCTGCGACGCCCTGAAAATGGAGGGTGGCGTAGAGATTCTGGATACCGTGAAGCGTATCCTGGATGCCGGTATTCCCGTGATGGCTCACCTGGGACTGACGCCCCAGTCGATTAATAAGTTCGGTACTTATGCCGTGCGTGCTAAGGAACAGGCGGAGGCTGAAAAGCTGATGAGCGATGCTATCGCGCTGGATGCTGCTGGATGCTTCGGCATCACGCTGGAAAAGGTGCCTGCCAAGTTGGCTGCCGAGGTGACCAGGGCGGTGAAGTGCCCCACGATAGGCATTGGAGCAGGCAACGGAACCGACGGACAAGTGCTGGTGATTCCTGACATGCTGGGCATGACTCAGGGCTTCTCGCCCCGTTTCCTGCGTCGCTATGCCGACCTGAACAGCGTCATTACCGACGCCGTGGGACACTACGTGGAAGACGTGAAGAACTGCGACTTCCCTAATGAGAACGAATCATATTAATGGATGAATACACAGAACACACCTGTTCATATCAAGCTGTGGCACCGTGAATTCTGGCTGATGGCTATCAGCTCGCTGTTGCTCACGATGTCCGTCTATATGCTGGTGCCCGCTATGCCCCAATGGCTGATGCAGACGGAGAACTTCACGCCAGAGGAGACGGGATGGTCGATGGGTGTCTTTGCGCTGGGACTCTACCTCTTCGGCGGTCCCTGCTCGTGGCTGGTACAACGGTTCCGTCGTAATGTAATCTGCATGCACGCCGTGATGACCGTAGGTTTGGCCATCGGTCTGCTGTGGTATATCGACGGACTGCGCTCGGAGTTCGTGGAGTTCTGGATCATCCTGCTCCAACGACTGGTGCTGGGCGCTGCCTTCGGACTGGCACAAATGGTGCTGTCATCGACGCTGATTATCGATACCTGCGAGTCGTTCCAGCGTACAGAGGCTAACTTCAGCGCCTCGTGGTTTACGCGCTTCGCCCTCTCGCTGGGTCCGCTGGCGGGTCTGGTGACCTACCAGTTCGGTTTCCATGTGGTGCTAGTCGCAACGATGGTGCTGGCTGCTGTTGCGCTGTTGCTGATCAAGATAGTGAAATTCCCCTTCCGTACGCCTGAAGAGGGTGTGCACGTGATGTCGCTGGACCGCTTCTTCCTGCCTCACGGATTCGCGCTTTTCGTAAACCTGCTGTTGGTGAGCATCGTGGTGGGACTGTTGCTGTCGCTGCCGCTCCAACCGATGTTCTACGCCTTGATGATGGGCGGCTTCCTGTTGGCACTGCTGGCACAGCGCTTCGTGTTCCGCGATGCAGAACTGAAAAGTGAGGTGGTGACGGGACTTTTCCTGATGGTGGCTGCCCTGCTCATCCTGTACGGGTATCCTGCATCGCCTGTTTCGCCCATATTTGTAGGACTGAGCGTGGGCATTATCGGCTCGCGGTTCCTGCTGTTTTTCATCAAACTGAGTCGTCACTGCCAGCGTGGAACGTCGCAGAGCACGTGTTTCCTAGGATGGGAGACAGGAATCAGCCTTGGCGTGGGATTGGGTTATCTGTTTTTCTACAAACAGCCTGATATGCTGATATATACAGCACTGGCGCTGACGATAGTTGCGCTGCTGATGTACCACTTCTTTACACACGCGTGGTTCGTGCGCAACAAGAACCGATAAGGGTCAGCGGCGACACAGCTGGGCGTAAGGGCAGGTGCGACAGACTCTCAAATCGTCTGTGGGACAGAATGGCATAGTGGATGAGAAAATCTCGTCCACTTTTTCTTTGAGCAACTCATTGAAGCGGACGGAATAGTCGGCAATGTCCAGAATGGGCTCCTTGCCGAATTTTAGCGTGGGGTCGTAGTCCTCGGCTGCTGCGTGCTGGATGAACAGCAGGGCGGGAGAGACCTTCAGAGGGCTGATGTCTGAAGGCTGATGTCTGAGGGCTGATGTCTGAGGGAGGATATTCTGCTTGCCACTTACAATGTCGGCATAGAGGCAGGCTTGAAGGTAATAGTCGCTGTGGTCGTGAATCTTCTCAGGCGAGAAGATGGACTCTACATCAGGCAGGGGCTTGATGTTACGGCTACCGGTCTTGTAGTCAACCACGCGAATACGCTCCAGAGGAGTGTCTTCGTGGATGAGGTCGAGACGGTCGATGCGCCCACCAATCTGCATGGTGGGCGTGAGTGGCCTGTAAACATCGCATTCGAGACCGAGAATGGTGAAAGGTGCCAGGCGGCGGTCTATCTCAAGAAGCTGGCGCAGGTAGTGGATAAGCACCTCGCGATTGATGATGTGAAGACCGCTCAGCGGACTGTTGGGAAGTTTGTTGTGAAAGGCTTCGTCAACGGCACGTTCTATCTCGACCTTGGTTTTCAGTAGGTGGTCGAGCACGTCTTTGGTGATTTGACGGGGCAAACGGTGGTAGATGATGTCGGCTGCATCGTGGAAGATATCACCGAACATGCGGTTGTCCAGCTCTTGCTCGTCGTCGGGAACATCGGGTTCCTGGAGTCCGGCAACATATCGGTAGTAGAACTGCAACGGACAGCGCATATACCTGCTGATGGCTGTGGGCGAGAGCTTGCTGAAACCTGTCTGCAGAAGCTGAACGACATGCTCGCTTTTCTCGATAGGCTGAGGCGACCAGCGCTCAGCCTGCTTGCCTGCCTGCAAGGTGTGCTGCGTGATGTGCTGTCCGCTCTCTACTAACATCTGGAGCATGAAGCGGCTCATCTCGCCCCGCTGTCCGTCCTCTGTGGAGTTGTTGTACAGAATGGTGACATCGGAGGCGCGCTGGATAAGACGGTGAAAATAGTAGGCATAGATGCTGACCTTGTTTTCCACGGTGGTCAGCTCATAGGCTTGACGGATGCTGTGGGGAATGAACGAACTGTCGTTGACACCCTTGGGCATGTTGCCTTCGTTACACGAGAGTAGTAGCACATGGTCGAAATCGAGGTTGCGCGTCTCTAAGACGCCCATTACTTGAAGGCCCTCGGCGGGTTCTCCGTGGAAGGGAATGCTGGTCTGCTGGAGAATCTGTGTGGTGAGTCGCTGCAACGTCTGGTCGGTTACTTGCAGGTCACCGCTCTCTATCAGTCCGTTCAGGCGGTTGACGAGGGTGTAGGCCCGGAAGAGCGACTCCTGGAACAAGGGGTCTTGTATCTCGTCCTTAGCCTGTTGGGCAATGGTTCGCAGCATGGTAAGCAGGGGTTGCGTATCATCGACGAAACGGGCATAGGGATGGCGCCTGAAAGCTCGCAGCAAACGGGGTGTGCGCCCACCTAACTGTAGGTTGTAATAGAGTTGGATGAAGGAGGCAATTGGCGTCTGGGCAAGTGGGTAACCCGTGGTGACGTTCACCTTCTCGACCTCATCGGGTAAGCAGTGAATGACAGCGGGCAACAGGCTTTCGTCGCACAGCACAATGGCAGTACGGCGCCCGTCCTTGTGACGTTCGGCATCGCGAAGCCAGCCACTGACGTAGCGAGCCTGGATGTGTTCGGTGGGGGCGGCAATATAACGGATTTCCTTCTTGCACTGGAACTGTCCGTAGATTTGCTCGTCGTTGCTGTCCAGCTCGTTAGGGAAGTATTTCAGGTATTGGGCTATGTAGCGTCCGGCCTCGTGGTGCTGCATGTAATACTGGTCGAAATCCCAATAAAACAGGGCCTTGCCTTCTTTCTGCAAGGCGGAGAAAAGTTGCTGCTCGACTTTCTGCAAGAGGTTGAAACCTACGAAGAGGTAACGGTCGTAGGGAAAATGGTCGGCAAGGTTTGTGGTCATAACATGACTGCATACCTGGCGATAGAGGGCTCCCTCGTAGGCAAGTCCCTGGGCGGCGAGGCGCTGGTTGAAGTCGTGATAAATGTCTGCAAAGTGGCTCCATAGGTTCAGGAAACGTTGCTTCAGCTCGGTCTCGTGCTCCTCCGTAAAGTGGCTGAAGAAGTGTTTCAGAAGCTCGCGTTGTTCGTCGGTAAGGAAACTGAGGTCGTCCAACTCATGGATGTCGCGCAGGTTGGCAAATACACGGTCGGGGTCTGCCAGGTTCTTGTCGATATCGTCGAAATCGCTGATGAGCAGCTGTCCCCAGCCGTAGAACTTGTCGAGCGTCTCGTCGGAACCCGTCTTCTGACAAAACGACTTGTGGAGGTCGCAAACCAACTTGATGGGGTCGGCTACCTGCCAATCACTCTGCTGACGAAAGAGTTCGCTGATGGTGATATAGGCAGGACTCCACAGCGGGCGCTGGGCGATGCGGGCCAGCTGTTCGTTGAGGAACAGAGAGGCTCNNCGACGTATCTTAGGAACTCTTTCATTTTACTTCTTCAATTTTGTTGCTGTAAACATACCATAGCCATCCTCGGACGTTGGGCATCTGCATCTGCGAGAGCAAGTGCATATACTCGCCGACCTGTTCTGAATATTCGGCTTTCGGACGACCGAACTTGAAGTCAATGACGTGGGTCTCTGTGCCATCGGAAATAACTCGGTCAGGACGGCGCTCAACGACTTCTCCATTCGCTCCTATTTGCAAGATGGTGCACTCGTTAAAGATTTTCCAACGGTCAGAGAACCAGTCTTTTACACGATTGTCTTCAAGTCTTTTCTTAATCATGGAAGTCAGCTTCTCACGAGTCACTTCGTCGTCATAGAGAACACCGTCCGTCTGCATCTGCAAGAGCGCCTGCGGAATGTCTGCTGTGGTATGTATTGTTGAGAAAATTTCGTGCAGCACAGAACCCATCTTGATATAGTTGAGCTCGTGCTGTTCGTCATCACCAGCAATGAAGTCACGGCTGCGGTTACTCTGGCGGAACTCGGTCTTGATGGCAAAACTCTCTATCGTGATAGGCTCTGGGGTGACGGGCTGGAGGAAGACGTTCTTGGAGCCCTTGGATTTCTCCGGTGCCTCTGATTCTTTAGCATTCCCGGAGCCCTCAGAGTCCTCAAAGGAGCCATAGGAGAATTCTATCATTTCCTGCTCGTCATCCTGCCCGTTGAGCTGAGCTCCGTCCAGCTTTATCTCAGGCAGTACGTTTTCGATCAGTGCAGAACGATTGCTCTTGCTGTTGCGCTGACCGATGACAAACAGGCTATGGACGGCGCGGGTAAAGGCCACATAGAGCAGGTTCAGGTTGTCTACCGTGTTCTGCAGATGCTCATTAAGGTAGGCCGACTCGTAGATGGTGCCCTTCATCTGTTTCTCGCTATAATCGATAGGGGCAATGGGTAGCGCGTTGAAAGGCTCGGCACCGGGTTCGCACCACAGGATGTCGGGCATTTCGAGACGCCAGTCGCAGAAGGGGATGATGACGTGGTTGAACTCCAAGCCCTTGCTCTTGTGAATGGAAAGGATGCGGACGCCGTTGTTTATGTCGCTCTGTATCGTTTTGCGGCTAATGGTCTCGTCCCACTCGCGCACAAAGGCGTCGATATCTGTGGAGTTATCTTGCGTAAACTGGTTCAGCTGGTCGTAGAAAGCACAGATGTAGGCACTTTGCTCGTCCAAACGCTGAAGGTCGAAGATGGCGTATAGGCGTTCGACGAGCTCATAGAGCGGTAGTTGCAGCAGTTCGGAGGTATGCTGGGTGAAAGCCTCGGGCAGCAATTCGTCCAAGGGGCGGTCCTTGATGAGCAGGTCTTGCTCTGCGACGGCCTCACGGCGTACGGAACGCTGGTAGAGCTTGGCAACGGTGGCCTTCGCCAGCAGATCATCGGGGTGGGTGAGCAGATGGAGGGCCTGCACCAAAAGACATACGGAGACAGAGGCATCAAGACGGAAAGCCTCGTCGCTGACAATGCGCACATCGGGCAGATGGACGGCAAAGTAGTCGGCTATGGTGGGGATATGCTTATTGGTGCGTACGAGGATGGCGATATCGCTCAAGGCGATGCCTTGCTGGCGCAGCTGCTGAATGGTATCGACGAGTAGGCTCAAAGTGTGTTCCTGATAGTCTTCGTCAGGCAATAGGCGTATGTTGATCAGTCCTGTGGCTTTGCGATGGGCAGGTACTTGCTGACTGACATCGGCATAGGCGTGTTGCAGCTGGTGCGCTCCCTCTGGATTCTCTTCTTCCAATCGGGCAAACTCCTGTCGGGCTGCTTCCGAGAAGAAGGCATTGTTGAAATCGACGATATGACGTTCGGAGCGGTAGTTTGTTTCCAAAGGACGAATCTCCACCATCTCGTCAGCATGGGGAAACTCGCGGTCAATGGCGTTCAACAGTCGCCAGTCGCCAGAGCGCCAGCGGTAGATGCTTTGCTTGACATCACCGACGATGAGATTTTCGGCATGCTGATGGCTCATGCATTCTTGTAACAGGACTTTGAAGTTCTGCCATTGAACAGTACTGGTGTCCTGAAACTCGTCAATCATGACATGTTCCAGTTGTGTGCCAATCTTCTCGAAGATGAACGGGGAGTCGCTAGTGCTGATGAGCGCATGAAGCAACTGCTGCGTGTCGCTCAGCAGGAAACGGTTTGCCTCTTCGTTCAGTTCGCGTACTTTTTGTTCGATGCTTCCTAATAGGCGCAGCTGACTGAGATGACGTAGGGTGAGGTCGGCAGACTGATACAGCCGATACTGGCGAGGGCGCTCTTCTATGGCATTCCTAAGCAAAGGGATCAGCGATTCCTCTGCCAGCATATAGATGGCTTCCGCCTGCGGGTGTTTCTTGGAGGCCCATTTAGAAGGGTCGCCCACAGCGTCCAGAGCACGCTTGCCCACAATGCCTTCGTCCATCTGTCCATTATTCAGTTTGAGGAAGAAACTGGCTATACCGGATTTCCCAAAGGGCAGGTCGTCAATGGTCAGTTGCTCTGCTTCCAAGGTGTCAAAGAACGTGTCCGCATATTCCTTCATGCGTTCCTGGCTGTTCTTGCGAATCTCGCGGAGTTGCTTGACATAGGATTCTATGAATCCTTTTTCCTCTATCTTCTGCTTGAGAATCTGGCTGTGCTCCTTGTAATAGTCACGGAAGATGGTCTTGCCAAACTGCTTCACCTGTCCTATGATGTTCCAGGAACGGTCGTCGCTGATTTTCTCCATGATATAGCTCAGGAGCCATTGGAGCATAACATCGGTATGCGTCAGGGAGTCGATGAGCTGATCGACAGCCTGCTCTTCTACCTGAGTGTCGTTCAGCCCAATTCGTAGATTAGCTGTCAAGTCAAGTTCGCGGGCTAGGTTGCGCAACACACTTTGGAAGAAGGAGTCGATAGTCTCTACTCGGAAGTAGTTGTAGTTGTGCAACAGCAAGTGGAGGGATTCCCCAGCACGCTGACTGATCAGCTCCTCGGTGAATCCGGTATCTTCCTTGATACGCTTCAAGTAACTGGACGAGTCGGGAAGATGTTTCCAGATACCATATAACTGAGAGAGTATGCGCATCTTCATCTCTTCCGTCGCCTTATTGGTAAAGGTGACGGCCAGGATATTGCGATAACTCGTTGGGTTCTTGACCAACAACTTAATGTATTCCGTAGCCAGCGTAAACGTTTTTCCACTTCCGGCACTGGCCTTATAGACAGTGAGGGCTTTTACCATCTTCTGAATAGTTCTATGGTGAATTTACATCCCACGCTCTCCATTTTTGCACCGAAGAAATTGGCAAAGAATCCCGTAGAGAGATAACGGGTGGAGAAACCATATCCCAGTTCGAAATACGGGCGGGTATGTTCAATGCTGAGTGCACTGATATAAACACGCTCCAGTTCTACGAAATGTCCGATAAGTGGAACCCATGTCAGTGCAAGGAGGGGCGATTCGAAAGTGAGATGTCCGCGAATGTAGTAGTTCGATTCGTTATACAAACGACTATCAAGCAACTGGAATTGTCCAGACCAGTCGTCATCCCAACCAGTTGCCAGGTTGTTTTCGCGGAAATTGGAGAAATCCACAAAATACTCGGAGCCGCGTTGAGTGTAGAATCCTGTGCCTGCTCGCATGTTGATTTTGCGCATGGCGTTCATGTCATGCTTATAAGAGAGGTCAAATTCCCATTGCTCATAGTCAAGATTAGATTTGAAGACACCTTTGATACCCCGTTCGTAGTTAGCTGTCAGCGTGGGGCCCTTCTGTTGCCAAGGCTTGAAATGCAAGGTAAGCAGGGGTGCGAAGCTATAGAACGCGTCAGGGAAACCTATTCTCCTCATCAGGTCGGGGTCAATGGATTTGCGGCGGTGATAAATCATACCCGTCATGATTTCGACCCAGTCAAATGCTTCCACATTGTTCACTACTTTGAAGGACTCATCCTTGAATTCCGGAACGTAAAAGCCTTCGCCTTCCTTCTCTTCAATGTCTTCAACAAGCGAGGCATGGTTCGTACGATTACCATTTGCCCATGTAATCTCGGCATAGCCATTGCGCTTGGGGTTATAGGTCATTCGTAGGGGTGCATTATAGAAAAACTGCTTGATCTTGAAGTTGTAGCCCATTCGGGGGTTTAAGGTCAGATAGCGGTGTTTGTTGAAAGAATACTGCAGACCGATGTCTATCTTATACGCAAAACCGCGGCTCCCGCTATAACTGAAGTAAAGAGGGTTGAAAAGTGGGGAGAGATGCAGGGCTGCCGGACCTGAGGAAGCATGCGTGCTGTTAATCATGTTGTAGCCGATATTGTCCCAAAAGACGTCGGCTAGATTCTTCTTAGTACGTGTTGTGTCTGACGGATTGCTCTGGCTTTCTTGAATGCTATCCGCCTGATGCTTGCGCAGATAAATATCGCTTTCCGTCTGGGTGAGTAGCGTAGGGCGCAGGGTAGCCATTAGCTCTGGGTCTTCAACATTATCGATGGAGTCNNCTCTCTGTGATGCAACGCTCAGGCAACACGATGTTCTCATCATCCATGTCCATGTAAGCATTTACCTTGAACGATATCATGTCGTATTCGCCTTCATAGAAAACGGAATTGATACGCCCCGTATCCAGATAGACGAAAGCGCGTCCCTTAACGAGCTGGGTGTTGTTGGTCCTGGGACGAAAGCGTACTATGAACAGGTTATTGGATACAGGAATGACAAGATACTTGTAAAAGAAGCGGTTGGGGTAATAGAACGGCGACAACATCTTGTCTTGATAGAGGGTCTCGTTATAGAGATTGGGCGTCATGAATTGTAACATGTTGGGCATGACGGTCCTGTTATTGGGTATAGTACCACAAACCACCTGCCGGTGTAGGTCATACCGGAAGGCATCACGGAATTTCATCTTGTAAAACGCTTCGCCAACAAATTCCTTTTCACCTTTGGCAATGGAATACATGGTTGGAACAAGGAAAAGGGTAGGGTTGCGGCGGTTAGTCTTGAAGGTATAAGATATGTACACGTTACGCTCTACCCCGTTGCTGACCTGTTTATGGTTTTTGGCATAATTCCATATCCTGAAAAGGACCAGCGAGTCGATTGACCTGTCACGTGAAAAACAAATGCCGGGCATGAATAACATCGTGCCCAGCATCAGTAATATGATGTGTAGCTTTTGATTCACGACCCCAAAAGTACAAATAATTTTTGGAGTTGCAAAACTTTTAGCCCAAATATTTCATCAGAATGCGTGCATTACCTGAATCACGCAACTTGGCAATGCTCTTCTCGCGAATCTGGCGAACACGCTCACGGGTCAGGCCTAACTGGTCGCCAATCTCTTCCAGACCTTTCTCGTGGCAACCAATGCCAAAACATTCGCGGATAATGGTGATCTCACGTTCCTTGAGCACCTTCTGAAGCACGGTGTTCAACTCTTGTGCCATCGACTCATGGTCCACATGGCGGTCGGTTCGTGAATCGTCACCAGAAGCCATCACGTCCAACATACAGTTGTCTTCGCCATCTTGGAATGGTGCATCAATGGATACGTGGTGGCTGTCAGCCTGCATAGACTGTGCTATCTTCTCTTCGTCCATATTCGTGGCATCACTCAACTCGGATACAGAGGGATGACGCTGGAACTCTTGTTCGAAGCGATTGATTTCGTGGCTGATTTTGTTCAAGCTTCCCACCTGATTGAGCGGCAGGCGCACAATACGACTCTGCTCGGCAATCGCTTGTAGAATGGACTGACGAATCCACCATACAGCATAGGAAATGAATTTAAAACCACGGGTTTCGTCAAATTTCTGTGCGGCTTTAATCAAGCCAATGTTACCCTCATCAATCAAGTCAGTCAGCGTCAATCCCTGATGCTGATACTGCTTGGCAACAGATACTACGAAACGCAGATTGGCAGTAACCAACTTGTCCTTGGCACGCTCGCCTTCAGGACCGCCTTTGCGTATCTTCTGAGCCAGCTCGATTTCTTCATCGATGCTGATCAGTGGTGCACGACCAATTTCCACCAGATACTTATCCAGTGCTTCACTTGAGCGATTCGTAATACTCTTCTGAATCTTTAATTGTCTCATCTTTTACTCCTTAAATGCGCGTAACTACTTGAAATTCAAGTATGTGTATTAATTAATACCATTAAAAGCGGTGCAAAGTTACGAAAAATATCGTCTCGTTGTTCTCTGGAGAGCAATTATTTTATGTTAAAAAGGATTAATTCGCCTGAGGCTTATTGTTCTGTCGATGATGATTCTTGCCTCTGTTGCCCTTTTCTTTTCCATTATTCCTTCTGTTCCCTTTTCCGTTACGATGCCTTCCTCCTCTGCCTCGTGAACTCTTACGAGGTGCAGCTGGTTTGTATTCCGGACCTTCTCCCATTCCTTCCGGCAAAGTGTTCTTGGGAATTTCACGTTCCAGAAAACGTTCTATGTCTGCAAAATAGCGAATGTCCTGTTCGGAAACGAAGGTGATGGCAACACCGTCGCGTTGGGCACGTGCTGTACGTCCGATGCGATGAACATAGTCCTCTGCATCGTGTGGTACGTCGTAGTTGATGACCATTAGAATGTCGTCGATATCAATACCTCTTGCTACGATATCGGTAGCCACCAGCACGTCAACTTGTCCTGCCTTGAATTGATACATAACTTCGTCGCGTTCAGCTTGCGAGAGGTCGGAATGCATGGGGGCGCAGTTGATGTGCATGTGCTTAAGTTCTCGTGTGATGTCTTTTACCTTATCCTTCTTTCCGGAGAAGATGATGACGCGTTGCAGTTCCCCTGCCTTGAACAACGAACGGACAATGCCCAGTTTCTGTGCCTCGTAGCAAACAAAAGCCGACTGTTGTATTTTCTCTGCAGGTTTCGAAACAGCAATCTTAACTTCTGTTGCATTATTTAATAATGTACGCGCGAGTTGCTGTATCTTAGCAGGCATCGTCGCCGAGAACATAATTGTTTGATGGGAGGGAGGAAGCAGCTTGGCTATTTGCAGAATGTCATCAGAGAATCCCATATCAAGCATGCGGTCTGCTTCGTCTAATACAAAGAAGGAGAGGCGCGAGAGGTCGAGATGTCCCATTCTGATGTGTGAAAGCAGACGTCCGGGTGTGGCGATAATCACATCGGCACCCATTTTCAATCCTTTGGTCTCTGTATCAAAACGGTTACCATCGTTTCCGCCATAAACGGCAACACTCGAAATTCCATCGAGATAATAGCCGAATCCCTGCATGGCCTGATCAATCTGTTGGGCCAACTCGCGAGTGGGTGACATGATGATACAGTTTACTGCATCTTTTGGAAAACCACCATCATCGAGCATACTCAGTATAGGCAACAGATAAGCAGCTGTCTTTCCTGTTCCTGTCTGGGCAACGCCAATAAGGTCGTGACCATCCAGAATCTCTGGTATGCAGCGTTCTTGTATAGGTGTCATTTCCTCGAAGTGCATGTCATAGAGTGCATCGAGAATATTGTCGTTCAAATAGGTTTCTTCAAATGTCATAAAAAATTTTATCGGTAGCGAGTTTTACACTTTTCTTTGACCTAAAGGTGCCGCTCGGCATCCCGAAGGGTGACGCTTGCCTTAGCAAGAAAGCGACCCTTGGGTCGAGCGCACTTTTCGTTTTTCCCTTAATTCGGTGCTTGCTTATAGCAGAAGTAGGCGATGAATGAATACAGGATATTTGGAATCCAAGCTGCCAACATCGGTGGCGTGTCTGCATTGATGGCAAAGGTGGCACTCACTGTCTGCAACAGAATGTAGGTGAACGATAGTGCCAAACCAATACCCAGATACATTCCCATACCACCTTTACGCTTGCGTGATGACAGAGAAACGCCAATAATGGTTAGGATAAACGATGCAAAGGATGAGGCTATTCGTTTATGGTATTCTACTTCATATTGCACCACATTGCTGGAGCCACGTTGTTGCTGTTTGGAGATATAGCGAAGCAGTTCAGGTGAGGTGAATGTCTCCTGCTGTCCTTTTGAGAAGATTAGGTCCATTGGTTCCATCTGTATCAGCGTATCTATTTCCGATCCGCTGGTAATCTGTTCGCGCATGCCTTTCAGGGTGCGGATTTTATAGTTGCGTGCCTTCCAGTGATAGCGAGAGTCGGAAATGGTGTCGTACTGAATAACGTTCGCATTCATCTGTGAAACCATCTTCTTGTTTTCAAACTTATAGAGAGCGAAACCATAGCCTGTCTTGCGGATGTCGTCATATTGGGAGATGTAGGCCACCACCCCTTTGTCCACCATCAGCTGGATATTGGATGCTGACGTATTCTTTTTATTGTTCTTGTAAAGAGCCTCGAAGTCGTGGCGCACCACCGTTCCTTTTGGAATTACATACGAACCCAGATAGAAATTGAGTGCTGCAATGATGGCTGCTGATATCAGGTAGGGGCGTAGCAGTCGCTTGAAGCTCATGCCACAGGCCAGCATGGAGATAATCTCTGAGTTTCCTGCCAGTTTCGAGGTGAAGAAGATAACGGCGATGAAGACGAACAGGGGTGAGAACAGGTTGGCAAAGTAGGGGACGAAGTTGGTGTAATAGTCGAACACAATGGCACGCAATGGTGCATGGTTGTTTGTAAACTTGGCCAGGTTCTCGTTAACATCAATGACGATGGAGATAGAAATAATCAGGATAATGGAATAGACATAAGTGCCTATGAACTTGTTGATGATATACCAGTCCATACGCTTGATGAAGCGGAAAGGGTTATACTCTTTCAGCCAAGCTATCTTCTCCCAGGGAATTCGATTCCAAAGGAACCTTGCCTTTCTTGCTGTCTCTTTAATCTTCTCTTTCATCTTCTGCGTCCTAAGTTGTCAATCACAGAACGTTTCCATTGCGTAAAGTCGCCTTGCTCTATATGTGTACGGGCATCTGTTACCAATCTTAGGTAGAATGCCAGATTGTGGATGGAGGCTATCTGCATGGCCAGCAATTCCTGGGCCTTGAACAAGTGGTGTAGATAGGCTTTGGAATGGATTCGGTCGATATCGCAGCCATCCGGATCAATGGGTGAAAAATCGTCTTGCCATTTCTGGTTACGCATATTCATCGTACCTTCGTAGGTGAACAACATCGCGTTGCGCCCATTGCGGGTTGGCATTACGCAGTCGAACATATCGACTCCACGCTCTATTGCCTCCAGGATGTTTTGAGGAGTACCCACACCCATCAAATAGCGGGGACGGTCTTTGGGCAGAATCTCGTTCACCACTTCAATCATGTCGTACATTACCTCTGTAGGCTCACCGACGGCAAGTCCTCCGATAGAGGCTCCTCCGCCGTCATTCAGTTTTCCCAGCACGTCAACGACATGCTTGGCTGCATCTTGTCGTAGGTCCTTATAGGTACATCCCTGTACGATGGGGAACAGTGTCTGATGATACCCGTAAAGGGGTTCCGTTTCATTGAATCTCTTCACGCAGCGCTCCAGCCAACGCTGGGTAAGTCCTAGCGATTTCTTGGCATACTGGTAGTCGCTTTCTCCAGGAGGACACTCGTCCAGTGCCATCATGATGTCGGCGCCAATGATGCGCTCTGTGTCCATTACATTCTCTGGAGTGAAGATGTGCTTCGATCCGTCAATATGGCTACGGAACTCGCAACCCTCCTCTCGAAGTTTACGAATACCTGTCAGCGAGAATACCTGAAAGCCGCCAGAGTCCGTCAGGATAGGACGATCCCACGTGTTGAACCGATGCAGGCCGCCTGCCTTGCGCAGGATGTCTAATCCTGGTCGCAAATACAGGTGATAGGTGTTGCCCAGGATAATCTGAGCCTTCACCTGTTCGCGCAGTTCAGAGAAGTGGACACCCTTGACTGAGCCACAGGTGCCTACGGGCATGAAGATGGGAGTCTTTATCTGTCCGTGGTCTGTGGTAATCAATCCTGTCCGTGCGTCAGAAGCATTATCTGTATGTTGTACTTCAAATGTCATTTCTTCTCGTCTTTCTCTTCGGGAATCTCAAAATTCAACGGATGCTCAACAATCTCATCAGTCAGAGCAAACTTCCAAACGTCCTGAATGTTCTCCACGTAGTGGAACGTGACACCCTTCAGGTACATCTCAGGTATTTCGTTAATGTCTTTCTCGTTCTCCTGACACATCACGATGTCCGTGATGCCTGCACGCTTGGCAGCCAGGATTTTTTCCTTAATACCACCAACGGGCAGCACTTTTCCACGCAGGGTTATCTCACCCGTCATTGCCGTGTTCTTGCGCACTTTGCGCTGTGTCAGTGCCGAGGCGATGGAGGTGGCGATGGTAATACCTGCCGATGGACCATCTTTTGGAGTGGCTCCCTCAGGCACGTGGATGTGGATGTTCCAGTTATCAAAGATGCGATAGTCGATGCCCAGCGTATCTACATGTGCTTTTACGTATTCCAAGGCGATGACTGCCGATTCCTTCATGACGTCGCCCAGATTTCCCGTCAGCGTCAGTTTCGATCCCTTTCCTTTTGAAAGTGAGGTCTCGATGAATAGGATTTCACCACCCACACTTGTCCAGGCCAAGCCAGTGACAACACCAGCGTAGGCGTTGCCCTGATAGATGTCGCGATAGAAAGGTGGCTTGCCCAGCAGGTCCTCAATCTCCGTAGGTGTAATCTTCTCGAAAGGCAGTTCACCGCTTTCCGCTTTCTTGAATGCCATCTTTCTGAGAGCCTTGTTGATTTGTTTCTCCAACTGGCGCACACCGCTTTCACGTGTGTACTGTTCTATAATCTTCTCAATGGCAGCTTTGTTGAACGTCAGTTTCTTGTCGTTCAGTCCTGTGTTCTCCTTCTCCTTGGGAATCAGGTGACGCTTGGCAATCTCGAATTTTTCTTCCGTGATATAGCCGCTGACCTCAATAATCTCCATACGGTCCAACAATGGACGGGGAATCGTACTCAGGTTGTTGGCTGTAGCAATGAACATCACCTTCGACAGGTCGTAGTCCACATCCAGATAGTTGTCGTGGAAAGCGCCATTCTGCTCAGGGTCCAAGACCTCCAGCAAAGCAGATGCAGGGTCGCCGTTGTGCGTGTTTTGTGTTACCTTGTCTATCTCGTCAAGGATGAATACAGGATTGCTTGAACCAGCCTTCTGGATGTTCTTGATGATACGTCCAGGCATAGCTCCGATATAGGTACGACGATGGCCGCGAATCTCTGCCTCGTCGTGCAGACCGCCTAATGATACGCGCACATATTTGCGCTTCAGTGCATCGGCTATCGACTTGCCCAGCGAGGTCTTACCCACGCCTGGAGGGCCGTAGAGGCAAAGGATGGGTGACTTCAAATCACCACGCAGTGACAGAACGGCAATGTATTCCAAGATACGCTCCTTGACCTTTTCCATGCCATAGTGGTCACGATCCAGAATTTTCTGTGCTCGTTTCAGGTCTAAGTCGTCTTCAGTGTACTCGCCCCAAGGCAGGCTGACAAGTGTCTGCAAGTAGTTCAGTAGTACGTTGAAGTCGGGGGAGTTAGGATTCAGCTGATCCAGTTTTTCTGCTTCCTTATAGAAGAACTTTTCAATATCCTCAGGCCATTTCTTGTTTTTGGCTTTCTCCAAGAGTTCCTTTTTCTCGGGTGTACTCTCGTTGCCCATCTCTGCCTGCAGGTTCTTGATCTGCTGTTGCAGGAAGTAGTTGCGCTGTTGCTCGTCAATATCGTCGCGCGTCTTGTTGCGAATGTCCAGTTTTAGCGCCTGCAGGTTAATCTCGCGGTTCACAATACGCAGTACGTTGAACAAACGCTCCTTGAGGGAGTCCATCATCAGCAGGCTTATCTTTTCCTTCATTGAGAAGGGTAGGTTTGAACAGATGAAGTTCAGCGCCATGATGTTGTTAGCCACATTCTTGATGGCAAAGGTTGCCTCCTCGGGAATGTCGTCGTTCATCTTGATATAGTCGGATGTCTGCGAGCGTAGGTCCTCAATGGCTGTGTTGAATTCCATATCGCGTCTGTCGGGCTCGCTTTCAGGAGCCGGATCTACATGACCAATAAGGTAGGGCTTGTATTTCAGCAACTCCATCAGTCGCATACGTCCCAAACTCTGAACGATGGCTGTAACATTGCCATTGGGCAACGTCAGCACCTTCAACACTTTTGCATAAACTCCCACATCGTAGAGGTCTGCTCTGATGGGACTCTCCACATCAGCCTCACGTTGTGACACCACACCAATCAACTCGCCGTTCTTCTCGGCTTTGCGAATCAGCGCCAAACTGGATTGGCGACCTATTAGGATAGGTGAAACAACCCCAGGAAACAACACAAGATTACGCACGGCCAGAATAGGCAGCGTTTCAGGCAACTTCATATTCGTCAAATCGCTATAATCGCCTTCTACATCGGCAATCATAGAGAACGACCGATTCTTGTTATCCATAAACATTGTAATTTTCTCTTCCATAATGAAGTGCAAAGGTACGAATAAGTGAGCACAATACAAAACAAAAATCCATTTTTTTGTTTTTATTGCAAACGAAAGGGTAAATCAGACATTAGCCGTTAGAATAGTCAATGCTAGCATCANNCTTTATGAGTTCTTTATGAGTTCTTTATGACTTCTTTATGACTTCTTTATGACTTCTTTATGAGTTCTTTATGACTTCTTTATGAGATTAACATGAATAGAATGCCTACGTCGGGCGAAATTCAGTCCTTACATGGTGCAAAAATAATGTGGAGCTATGCCATATCGAGGCACAACTCCACATTTTTTTAGCAAAATCGTTGCTTATATTGCATTATTCTGCATTCATTTATTGTTTTTTAGCAGTCAAAAGTCATTACTTATCATTATACAAATATTCATTTATAAAAATCAAAATGGGAATGAAAGGTTTGTAGCATCGAAGCAGGATATCATCTCGTATATTTTCATTCTTATCGCAAAATGCGGTATCAGAATATTCTGTATGCTCGCAACACCCATTTACGAAAAGGGCATCATATCCCTTCTTTTTAAGGTCTTCCCAAAGCCCCTTATCATCTTGATTGATATGAAGCGTCAATTTCAACTTACCTTTTTTTAGAAGAGTTTCCCATGTGAATTGTTCCCATTGCAGATAGATATACGTTGGCCAGCCTTCCATCCTTTGGCGATAATATCTCCATTCTGTACCTTCTTCCTGTAGAATATTCCTATTAGGAAAAGTTTCAGTTAGTATTTTTGAGCTAAGCCTCACAAACGACCTCTTAACAGAATCCATGAGGATCTTTTGAGCTATGGGAATGACCGATAATAGACGATTGGCTTCTTGCAAAAGTTGGTAAGTTTGACTTGTCGTTTCGTATGGTATGTAGCCCAGTGCCTGCATAACCAAATCCGCCATTTGCAGCTTTTCCCTCTGATCTACTATACCTAAGTCTGTTTCTAAAAAATTGATGTACTGATCTATGGCACTGCGAAGTGGAACTTCTTCTTCATCAAGTCTTAGACTTCGGAGCCATGACNNAAAGTCTGTTCTGCCATCTATACTTGATTTTGCATCATCGTTTTTGTTTATGATGAAAATCCAGATGTTGTCAGGAGCAACAACACCATTGATGTCTTTTTTGAACGAGGTTACTATCTTCTCATATTCTAGTTCTGAGCCATATACATTGTTTACAATCACAACAGCGTATTTGCCTGGCATCAATACCAAAATGTCATAGTTGTTGTGAGGTAAAGAGATTTCCGGCTCACCAATTTCCATATCCCAATCTGACAATGAAGACAGGAACGACTCCAGTATTGGTGGGTACTGCAAGAACCTTGCAAGTATTCCAGTGTGCATGTAATTAAATGTATGCGTTTCTGAGAGCACATTGACCTGATATGGAAAATTAGAAACGTGTTTGTCCAGCTGTTCAGCCAAGTCCATGAGTTGTTTCATCTTTGCGTCTTTCATTGTTCTCCTTCTTTGCTTAGTATGATTGTTATAAAAATCTCTTCTCCGATTGAATCATCTTCCCCAAGCCCCCATAGTACAGGAGCGTCTATGTTGAACATAGCAACGACTTCAGAAAGCTTGTTAAATTCATGCATCATCAATGGGTTCTTTGTTGATGTCTGTACAAACATCGCGATATGGGTAAATGCACAGGAATTCAAAGACGGATAGGCCTGATCTATTTCTCGAACGAGACTATCAACCCTGTTCTCTTCTGCTGTTGCAGAAAAGAATCGTAGTTTCACTATTTCTTCTGCATCATACAGGTAGGTAAAATCTTCTCTTTTAAATGGCACTTTCTTAGATCCATTAGACAAAGCCCAGACCATCTCATCAATCTGCGCCATCCACTGTTTACCTCTCAACCTGCCAAACTCCTGATATTTGTTAATTCGATTATTCATCATACTTTATTAATTGTTTTGTTTATTCATCATCACCTTCGTACACATGGAAATCATCAATCTCCACGTTTAGCTCTATCTCAAAATCCCTTACCCATAGGAGGTCGAAGATAGAGAATTCCATGTGGTCGTAGAGTTCGTGAAACTGATAGGTAATCATCATGTCCTTCGTCCACTCTCTATCTAGCCCATCATTACAGTTGAAAGGCTCATCTTCCAGATAGAGCATTTTGTTCACTGATTCGTAATCAGGAACAGGTGGGTCATAACTTCTTATTTGGTATTGGCCCAAACCATCATCATACAGAGGCATATAGCGGTCTTCACAACCATTGAGAATATTCCACATCTTCTTTGCCCGTTCATCCTGAATAGGGTGGAGTTTGGGGTAGTTGAATCCCAAATAGCACTTTCCTGTGACCTCAACAGAACCAGGCAAGTTAGCCTGGGTTACTGATTCATAAAGACTGATGGTACGCTGACGCACTTCTATCATCTGCAATTTGATAGCTTCATTGAGATCTGTAAGCAGTTGCTTGTGGTAGTCGTTCTCTTCGAACATTTCATCAAGAATGTACTTCCGCTGCTCTAATAGTTCATGGATAGCGACTCTCGCCGTTTCATGCCCCCATATTCCCTTCTCACTCTGGCGATGTAGATCGAGTATTGCATATTCAATCCTTTTCACCGCCCACGAATCATATATTTCTTGTATCGTCATAATCCTATAAAAATGGTTTATGGCGCAAAGATAAAGCGAAGCTATGTCGAATCAAGGCACAACTTCGCAAAAAATAAAGTTCAGATTGAAATCTCTCCTAAAAAGAAAGAAGAAAGATTAGTTCATTTTAGTTTTTCAACCACGAGTCTAGTCTCATTGATGAAACCAATCTTTTTAAGATCAATTCCGTATTTTGTCTTAAAAAGTTGGTTCACTGCATCATGATGCATCGTTTTAAAAATGGGATGGTCTAAGGTCGGATTGGTGTATTCGACGAACATCCCTTTCTCTAAGTTCACACCATTGTAAGTCATGGTGTCCCTTACTGTAATCTTCCAAGTAGCCATAATATGTGGGTTATAAATTCATATTTACTTTTTCTAAAAGAGCTCCTTGTGCAATCTTCATAAGATTGTTGTATGCATTTTCCTTATTATAGTTTTTTTGTAAAAGTAACGGGTGGGTATACCTAATGATGATAGTTCCACTATTTGTTAAACAATAATTAGTTTTGGAGCTTGCTATCTCATATTGNNCATCAAAAACTCCGTCACCACAACAAATTACATAATCTAATTTTCCATAAAGTTCAAGTTGTCTTGACGAATATACTAAACTTTCAGGGTGCTTTTGTAAATATCGATTAAGTTGATGAATATTACAACTAGAAGAACCTGGTCCCTTTTTGATGTCTAAAACTGCCACCTTCTTTAAATTATTGGATCGATGTTGTTTGTCGCCTTGCTCGTCAACATCCTTAAAAGGTGGGTAATAATCGATATTCAAATTAAGTAAGCCGTAACTCCATCGAGCAACATTGTCCCAAACTCTCCACCTTGATGGATCATTAATCCCTTTTTGCAAATAATACCGAAGATTAAAGATGTTTGTCCTAATGTCATCTCTATTTTCAAGATTGATTTTGTCTAAAGGAACTATATGTCCTGTGCTGTTGTAGTCTTTAAGAACAAATAGAATATGTTTCTTCGCCATATTCCAATCCTCCTGGCATACGATTCCATCGTACATAAAGCCATGCTTCGGATCGTTGACTTTAAGCCAACTCATCCACTCTATAAAAAGGTCATGTTCTAAACTAGCCATTTCTTTTTTCTTTTAATGCATTGATAAGTCCTCCGAACGGGCTAATTACTCGTTCATAAATCCTTGATGCATCACCACGATACGAAGGATGATAAGACTTGATGACATATATGTTCTCATTTTCGTAGTAGCGTATGCAACATTCCAACTTTTCTTTATAAGCAGGATGGTAGTATTTCTTCTCCTCAAACTTTGAGCCTGAAAGATATTCTTTGGTAACGAAATCATATTGAGAATCTTCACCATCGCAGCATATAAGAACATTGGGTTTCAAGATATCCAATTCTTTGCTGATAAAATTACCATAATCTTTAAATGCATTTCTCATTTCTTGCAAGGAAACTTCTGGTCCTCCTGCATTCTTCTTGCACTCCATCAACGCAAAGGGTTCTTTGTTCCAAATATCTATTACCTCAGTCATTTTGTTATCAACAATATTACTATAGCCAAGTCTGTTTTCTCGACTTGCTTGTATTATACCATAGAAAAGTAGAGCAATATTCCTAATGAAATCATTCTTCAGCAATCTGTTTTCTTCACCTCGGTGCTCGTCTATGAGCCAATTACGAACATCTTGTTTCCCATGGGGATTGTCTTTCAGTAAAAACAAGACTCGTATAGATGATTCTTCCCATAATGCATTTATATCTCTTGCCTTATCGAATTTATAAAGTAGTCCATCCCTACAGAATTTTTCTTTCTCAGCTGGAGCATATTGAGTCTCCCATTTGTCAAAAAGAGCATCAAGTTGTTTGTTGTAATTAATTTGTCTTTTCATAATTGAAGAATTTATAATATCTCTCTTGCTATCCACGCACATGCTTCTGCATCGGCCAATGCATGGTGATGATTCTCTAATTGATAGCCACAGGCTGCTGCTACTGTATGCAACTGGTGGTTCTCCAAATTTGGGAGTTCACAACGTGCCGCTTTGAGGGTATCGTAAAACTCATAGTCAGGATAGTCCATCTGATATACTCGAAATACAGCCTTCAGGCAACTTTCGTCAAATGATTTGTTGTGGGCAACCAATGGAAGTCCCTCAATCATTGGCTCTATCTGAGCCCATACATCTGGAAATACAGGTGCATTTTCAGTATCGGTGCTGCAAAGCCCATGTACCTGACTGCACCAGTAGTTGTAATAATTCGGTTCAGGCTGAATAAGAGAGTAGAACGAATCAACTATCTCGCCATCCCTTACGATGACTATTCCGATGCTACAAACACTACTTCGCTCGTTATTTGCCGTCTCAAAATCTATTGCTGCAAAGTCCTTCATTATACTTGATTATATTTGTTCCACATTCTCTTAATTTTTCCAGCCAATTCCTTTCTAAGCCATATCGGTTCCATTACCTCAACATCATCACCCATTGAAAGTATTTCCTGTTGGAAATCAAACTCAGGGCACAGATGAAGTTCAAACAGGCTATATTCTGTTTGACATTCTATCTCCATCTGTGAGTGATGTAGAGGTAGTGAACGTAAGTAGTTAGCCTGACCAGCTGAGAGTTTTAGCACAATCTTCTGCACTTCAGACTCCGTATTGGCAATGATACCATAGTAATCATCAAAGAATTCAGAGGGCACGAAGTCTTTAGGCATCTTAAACTTATCGTCCTTAGTTTCCATATCACAAATACGATCGATAGCATAAATCATTATCTTATCATAATAAGGACTGCGAGTTATCAAATACCAGCGCTGTTTGAATAGCTTAACCGCATATGGCTCTACATCGAAAGTGAAACTTTCTTCTTTCCAATAACTATGGTATGTAATATGTATGACTTGATTCTTCCTCATTGCTTCGAAGATTGGTGGCAAATATTCTTGGCCAGAAGGAATGTCTTCGAGAATAATACGATCCTTCAAATTCTGATTATCCATCAACAGATTGCTGACGGACATTGTGTTTAGCAACCAACTACGAAGTGATCCGCTTTTAATTTCATCTGAATTGGCAATATAATAATGGTAGCCTCCCTTTCGCTCACATTCAATGATAAGTCCAAACATTTCTTCTGCAGCAATTCGCCACTTATGAAATGTCCTAAGAGCCAACTCCACTCCTTCGCTCATATCATTTTCGAGCCACTTCTCGTTAATTTCTTCAAAGGTAATACGCTTTGCCTTGTAGATAGTTTCTACAAGCCAAACATACTTGTTTAACAGGTTCTTAGCCATAATACAACTCTTTTGTTTGATGCAAAGATAGTAAAAACGTGTGAAGAATTGAGGCACAAGTTTTAGTGGTGCCGTTTTTTTATTCTTTTTTAGCAGAAAAAGATATTAAATCTTCATAAAGATATAACCTGTAAAACATATCCATAATTCTGGAATATTTCATCTGAAGGGCCACAAAGGCTCGGTGTGATGAAGTACAACTTATCTTGAATTCTCTCCCGTCTTGGATGATCATTTGAGTTGAATTGGATGAGTTTTTTCTTGCATATTTCAGTTAAAACGGGTATCTTTGTGCCGCAATAAAGATGCGCTGGATAAATATGATATTTAAATGAATACCTAGATACAGGATTATTAAACAAAGATGTAATGACAGACAAAGATTATGTTCCAGTTTAAGCAGTTTACAATACGACAGGATTTGTGTGCCATGAAGGTGGGTACGGACGGCGTGCTGTTGGGAGCGTGGGCTCATGGGGGCGACAGCATTCTGGATGTTGGTACGGGTACAGGACTGATAGCCTTGATGATGGCTCAACGCTTTCCGAAAGCACATGTGACAGCGATAGATATTGATGAGGGTGCTTTTCGTCAGGCTATAGAAAATGTAAAGAATACCGATTGTCAAGACAGGGTGGTGGTTTTGCACGAACAAGTGCAAAATCATGAAGGACAGTATGATGCTGTGGTGAGCAATCCGCCGTTTTTTATCGACTCGCTGAATGCGCCTGATGCGCAACGTAACACCGCCAGACATGCGAAGACACTGACATACGCGGAACTGATGGAGGCTGCGTGGCGACTGCTGAAAGAGGATGGTGAACTGAGTGTAGTAGTGCCCTTTGACTACCGTCAGCGGATGGAGGACGAGGCGACGTTCCGGGGGTTCTTTCCCAGTAGGGTGTGTGCCGTCAAGACGGTGGAACGCAAACCTGCCAAGCGGTATCTGCTGGCCTTCAGGAAACATCCCTGTCAGTGCGTAAAGGAGACGATGACCATCGGTGATGAGCAGTATCGGCAACTGACGGGCGACTTCTATCTGTAATTCTTGAAGATGCAGGATTCTATTCGTGGAATCCGGTTCGTACGAACTCGTCGAACTGGGACTGATAGCCGTTGAACACGTTGATGTCCACATCTCCTGTAATACCGTCCACTTTTCCGTCTGGACATAGTTGCCAGTAAACCAGTTTTACATCGGGTTTGTATTGTCCGTAGCGGGCTATCCAGACATTGTATTTCTGTTTGATGTCCTTCGCATGGTTCATGTGGTGGTTGATGAAACTCTGGCTGATGTAAAGGATGGGACGCATGCCTGTTCGCTGTTCCACGATATTCATGAAGATCCTGATGCGCTTCATCAGCTCTTCGTCGCCACCAATCTTGCGGATTTGAGCATCCGTTGGTTCAACATCGAGAACGGGTGGGAAATCGCCTTTACGGAACAGGGTGTGGTTCACAAAGTAGTTGGCCTGTGCTTTTGCTGCCGATTTCAGAGAGAAGAAATGGTAGGCGCCCACACGTATTCCCTGTTTCTTAGCCTTCATATAGTCGGATAGGAAGTATCGGTTACGGATGTTGGTACCCTCTGTCGACTTAATATAAACAAAGGATATGGGGAAAGTTCGCCCTTCCGCATTATGACGGGCACCCAGCGAAGTGATGCGCACCTTGGTCCAGTCTATGCCATAGCGCTTGCGCCCTTTCTCGTGCTGGTGGCGTGAGATGTCAATGCCATAGATGCGCTCAGAAGTGTATCTGAGTCGTTCGCCCAGGAACTTGCCGTTTTTCCATTCGCCGGCTTTCAGTTGCATAGAGGATGACGAAAGGAAGCCAAATCCGTTTCTCCGATCGTTTTGCCAATGCCCTTCGTAATAGTCGCCATTATTAGCCAAATAGGTACCCTGCCCGTTCGCTTGAAGGTATGAATCCGCCTGTCCTCGATATACCCCTGCGGAGTCAATACGCATGATGGAAACCACCGTGTCAGCAGCATAGACAGCGGAGACAATACGACCTTGATAGTCTCGAGTAAGAACCTTTCCGTTAAGGGGTGTAAAGGTAAAGTGTCCTGCATACCAATGTCCGTTAGACAACTTGACGGCAACGAGTGGGCGGTCTTTGGCAGGAATTGTGATGATTTGGCTGGAAGGAGTGGGCTGTCTGTTGGCAGTGGACAATTTGGCCATCCTAAGTAGCCAGTCTTTCCTGTCTAGCAGTGTCTGGTTGTAGCGTGCCACATGGTTGTAACCCTCATCTGTCACGTTATGTACTTTCAAATAATACTTCATTTCGGACAGTTGGGCCTCTACTATTTTTATGCTTTGGGCTAAGGAGTCGGGTGGTAGCACCTTTGTATAGCGCACCTCTACCTTGTCAGAAATGCAAGGCACCTCAAAGGGGTGGTAGGGCGTGATGGGACTGGTGGGGCTGATGATGACAATGATAGCCAGGATAAGTAGGTCGGCAAAGGTGGCAATATGGCGTACCTTCTTCATCGTGTTTCCTCCTCTAACCATGCGTCAAGCAACTGGCGGGCTATGCTTAGTTTCTCTGGGATGTGGGGCAAATGGTCTTTGTCGAACCACGCCCCTTTCGAAATCTCAGAGCGTTGCAGGTGAATTTTACCACTATCATAGTCGGCCATAAATCCTACCATCAGTCCACAAGGGTAGGGCCAGGGCTGTGAGCCAAAGTAGCGAAGGTTAGTGATGTGCAGACCTGTCTCCTCCATGACCTCGCGATGGACTGCTTCTTCCAATGTCTCGCCTGTTTCCACGAAACCGGCAACCAGTCCGTAGTGATCGTCGCGAAAATTGTTGGCATGAACAAGTAGCACTTCGTGACCTTTTCGGATAAGAACGATGACAGCTGTAGCCAGTTGTGGCCAGACCTCTTTACCACAGTGTTCGCATTTTTTTGAGATGTCCGTGTCAAAACGCATGGAACCTCCACACACACCACAAAATTTAGTGTTCTGATCCCAATAAAGCAGTTCGTGGCACTTGCCAGCTTTCAGGTAGTCCTCGTGTGATAGCTTATAGTAGCTCTGTCGTAGCGGACACATCTCGTATCGTTCAGAATGGATCAATGGCTGGTCTATGCGGTAGGCCTTAGCACCATCTACATTCATCACCGTTGTCCAAGGTTTTGTCTCTGTGGGTGGCTCTTGCGGAATGGCATAGCCATCAGCAGTCTTTTCCAGTACGAGGTCGCTTTGACAGAAAGTGAAATATTGCATATCTTGTTTTACTCCTTGAATAACAGTTTACGGTCACGCTCAATAGCTGGCTTAGTCCATTTCTCAGGTACGAATCGCCAGTTGTTGAGTGGTTGTGGGTTTACATTCCCTTCGCGTTCAATCTTACGAGTCAGATAGTAGCGTAAGTCGCGTTTGCTCATAGATACAATGCGAGAAGGAATGGAGTCCATCGGAATGCCTGCTCCACGAGTCAGCAATTCACCACCGCCATTGCCCCGATAGCTGTTCATGGCAACAAGATACCAGGCGTTCTCGTCAAATTTCCTTCCGTCAGAGAATTGCTTGATGCTTACTTTCTGACCATCTGGCTTTGTTACGTCCACCTCGTAATCGATGCCTGCTGCTGAGTCGAAGTTAAAGGTGTAGTTCTTGAAACCCTCGCGCTGGTTGTCGCCAGGAGCTTTAGGAGCCAACATCATGATATGGTCTTCTGGACTCTTCATGGTATTTACCCATTGGTCGTAACTCAGTTCCAGCAACTGTTTGACCTCACGTCCCGTCATTCGTAGTGTGTATATCTGGTTCTCGAAACGATACAACTTAAACATATCGCTCATGTAAACAGGGCCTGCCTTGATTTCTGTGTTGAACACCTGCGGAGCTGTCAGCGAGATGTCTGCATGACTCTCTTCCAATTGCAGTTGGTGAATATAGTCTATAAAAGCAGCAGAACCAAAGAAGGCGTCACGTGAACGGATGGGATTCAGGAATGTGCCAATTTGTCGCTCAACATATTTCTTAATGTCATCCATCTGAGACTGGAAGTGGTGTACATATTCTTCATCAATGGCCTCTTGGGCTACATCAATCAATTGGCCTTCCTTTTTGGTTATTTTCCATCGGCCATTTTGCATGGTGCATTCGATGGTAGCTTGTGCAACTTTCAAAGCATTGCATGATGGATCCAGGCAAAGCACTCCGTTGGCTAATGTGATGTTCTGCTCCGTGTGGTCGTGACCGTAGAAGATAACATCAAAACCCTCAACCTGTTCGGCCACCTTCTTGGTGGCGTCCTCGTCGTATTTTTCTGTGGTGATGCCGCCATCCCATCCGCTATGGAATAGCCCGACAATCATATCGGCTTTCTCTTCTTCTTTTAGGAACTTAACCCATTTACGGGCACTGGATACCATTTCCTCAAAATACATACCTTTCCACAGATTTTCGTGTAACCAGTTGGGAATGGCTGGTGTCAGCATGCCCAGTATGGCTATCTTCACACCTTCGCGTTCCAGCATCAAATAGGGTTTTACATAGGGCTTCTTGGTGCTTGCATCAATAATGTTAGCGCCAAGGGTTGGGCATTGTAGGTCTTTAATCCATTTGTCGTAAACAGCGTGGCCTGTCTCTACATCGTGGTTGCCAAATGTCTGGGCATCGTATCCCAGATAGTTGATTACTTCTGCTGCGATGTTAGGCTCGTCGGTTTTCACATAGTTGGTGTAGTAGCAAGTGGGTTGTCCCTGCAAGATGTCTCCGTTATCCAGCAGAATCAGGTTCTTGCCAAATTTCTTACGCTGTGTTTTTACATAAGTGCTGACTCGGGCCATTGTTCCACGCATAGGCTTGCGCTCTATGAAGTTGTAGGGAAAGAAAGCCCCATGTACGTCACTCGTCTCCACCAGTTGCAGTGTGACAGTCTTGGATTTTTTCGCCATTGTCATGGTCGTCAGGCACAAAAGTGCTAATGTAATGAACGTCGTCTTTTTCATAATTGCAAAGGTATGTATTATATTTGACTTATGCAAATTTTGGTACACTTTTTGCTGTTAAATAAGTAAAAAGGTATCATATAAAAATTAGGAGGATATAAATATGGCATTTATCGATTATTATAAGATTCTGGGCGTGGACAAGACAATACCGCAGAAGGATGTGAAGCGCGCTTACCTGAAACGTGCCAAGCAGTTTCATCCAGACTTGCATCCTGACGACCCTAAGGCAAAGGCTAAATTTCAGGCTTTGACGGAGGCTTACGATGTGATAGGCGATCCTGAAAAGCGTGCCAAGTATGATAAATATGGTGAACAATGGAAGCAGGCCGAGCAGTTTGAGAATGCTGGGTTTGGCGGAGGTGGTGGCTACGATGCCAGTGGTGGCTTTGGTGGCTTTGACTTCTCGCAGTTTACCGGCAGCGGAGGCTTCTCGTCGTTCTTCCAAGATTTGTTTGGTAGTCAGGGCGGCTTTGGCAGTCATGCCAGCTATGCACGCAGACCGACCCATACGGAGGCAAATGTCACTATTGACATGTACACGGCTCTCTTGGGCGGTACCATTATCGTGACTACTGGTACGGGTGAGAAATTGCGCCTTAAAGTGAAACCTGAGACTCAGTCAGGAACAAAAGTCCGACTGCGTGGTAAAGGTAGGGACGGTGCTGACTTGATTATTACTTATCAGGTTAAGTTGCCAACCAATTTGACGGAACACCAGCGCTCCTTGCTGCGAGAGATGCAGCAAGGCTAATCCCGTTGGCATTTATTTCCGGCTTGCCAGAAACGCTTCGGCTCGTTGCAGATCTTCTGGGGTATCGATACCTACTGTTTCCACGTCAGTAAGACCAACGCGAATGCGATAACCGTTTTCCAGCCAGCGTAACTGTTCCAGGCTTTCTGCAATCTCCAAAGGTGATTGGGGCAATAAGGTGACTTCGCGAAGTACCTCACGGCGATAGGCATATAGTCCTAAATGTTTAAGGAAGGGGAAATGCTGCAACCATTCACCTTGCTCCTTTCCACGAATGTAGGGGATAATCGAGCGGCTGAAATATAGGGCAAAGCCCCGTTTGTCAGTCACAATTTTGGGTGAATTGGGGTTCTGTGCAGCCTCTATGGTCTCGAATCGCTTGCCCAAAGTGCCGATTTGTGTAGTTGGGTCGTCGAACAAGTGCATGAGTGTTTCAATTTGCGACTGCTGAATAAAAGGCTCGTCACCTTGAATGTTTATAATGACGTCAGCCTGTGTTCCAATTTTCTCTGCGGCTTCCTCAATTCGGTCTGTTCCGCTTTTATGGTCAGGGCGTGTCATGACGGCTCGTCCACCAAATTGTTCGACAGTCTGATAGATTCGTTCATCGTCAGTAGCCACATAGGCCTCTTCCAATATGGCGGTAGCTTGTTCATATACTCGCTGGATAACGGTACGCCCTCCTAACATGGCCAGAGGCTTGCCCGGAAAACGTGTGGAAGCGAAGCGGGCTGGTATGATTCCTATGAATTTCATGTTTCTTTCTTGTAAATGTGCTGCAAAGATAGTGAATAATTTTTAAAACGCTTGGCTGTCTCGAAAAAAAAATGTACCTTTGTGAGGTTAAAATTTAAAGTGGACATAATGAAATTCCGATATATATTCCTATTTATATTATTAGCAGCCACTTCAGTGGCTATGGCGCAGAAAGTCACTCTTGGAGCCTGCACGACCAAAGACGGGGGCGAATACAAAGGTGAAATGCAGTCTGGTAAGCCTCATGGGAAGGGCATTACCAAATGGAAGAACGGGAACGTTTTCGAGGGTAATTACGAGAAGGGAAAACGACAAGGTTTCGGAATATATACCTTCTTTGATGGAGAGAAATATGAAGGAGAATGGTTTCAAGACCAACAACACGGACAGGGAACCTATTATTTCTCTAATAATAATAAATATGTAGGACTATGGTATCGTGACTACCAGCAGGGACATGGTACTATGTACTACTTCAACGGTGATGTGTACGAGGGCGAGTGGAAACAAGACAAGCGTCACGGTATAGGCCGATATGCTTTTAAGGAAGGTGCCTATTACGATGGAGAATGGGCTAATGATAAAAAGAACGGTAAAGGTGTCTATAATTGGGGCGATGGTTCTAGTTATGATGGCCAGTGGAAGGACAATCAGCGTTCAGGTAAGGGAACCTTCCAATATGCCGATGGCGATGTGTACATTGGTCAGTGGGCTCGAGACTTGCAGCATGGACAGGGTATCTATAAATTCCAGAACGGCGATATCTATGAAGGCGGATATGTGGAAGGCCAGCGTACAGGCCAGGGCGTATTTCGCTATGCCAACGGAGATAAGTACACAGGCCAGTTCCTAAATGGCGATAAGTCAGGACAGGGTATGCTGGTATGGAAAAACGGCAATACCTATCAAGGGGAATGGAAAAATGACAAGCCCAATGGACGCGGCAAGCTGACGATGAAGAACGGAGACGTGTTTGAAGGTCAGTTCCGATACGGCCAGATACACGGTGAAGGTATAGTCCGCTATGCCGACGGCTCCAAGTTCAAAGGTCATTTCGAGAATGGTAAGCGACATGGGCCCGCCATCGAGGAAGATAAGGATGGAAACCGTTTTGAAGGCAGCTATGTTGAGGACCGTCGTGATGGAAACTTTGTGGAAAAAGACCGCAATGGCAACATCACTGCACAGGGAACGTATAATCATGGACGCAGGACCTTGGACAGATAAACGCAACAATTAACAAAGTATAAACTCTATTAAAACAAAAGCATTATGATTATCGACAAAATTGAAAATCTGAAAATGTATGAGTCGGTGAACCC
>LXOW01219710.1_pt1 | contig 58339 bp, 13 predicted proteins | sample 1368591 | NCBI WGS metagenome assembly LXOW01 (sample SAMN04884650, study PRJNA319009) | bovine gut metagenome | isolation source: Cow rumen | host: Bos taurus | place: Italy: Legnaro (PD) | collected 2014-07-09
AGATGTGTATAAGAGACAGTCCTCAACCAGGGTCTGAAGAACTATCGGAAGTAAATTACACATTTTGTGTTACACATTTTGTGTAATCAAAAAGTTTTTGTATCTTTGCAGCAGAATTTGGAACTATTATTATGATTATAGGTATGGAGAATCCGTTTACTATCAAATCGTATGAGTCAAAGGAACTGTTCTGCGATCGTGAAGAAGAACTGCAGTTGATGCTGCGCAATTGCATCAACAGCACGGATATGACGCTGATTTCAAAGAGGCGTATGGGTAAAACAGGTCTGATACTACGCCTGTTTGACGAGTTGAAAGATGTAAGACCTGATATCCATACCATTTACTTCGATATCTTTGCCTCTCGCAACATCGATGACTTTATCAAACTGATGGCAGAAGCCGCTATGAAGTCATTTCCAGAAAAGACATCTATGGGCGAAAAACTGTTGAAGTTCATCAAATCACTCCGTCCACAACTCTCGTTTGATAACATCACCGGTGAGCCTCAATTACAAATAGCCTATCAGACTGCTCACGAAAAAGAATACACGCTGAAAGGACTTTTCGATTTTCTCGATAGCCAGAACGAACATATCGTCATCGCTATTGATGAGTTCCAACAGATACGGGATTATCCTGAACAGAACATGGAAGCCCTGCTCCGGACCTATATCCAGCAGACCCACAATCTGACTTTCATCTTCTGCGGCAGCAAGAAGCACATGATGGCTGATATTTTTGCCAACGAGAAGAAGCCGTTTTATAATAGTACGACCTTCGTATCGCTCGACAAAATATCCGAAGATTCATACGCGGTCTTCATCCGTAGGCTGTTTAGCGAACGACAACGCAGCATTACTGACGAAGCATTACAATTCATTTTGGACTGGACGCGCCGCCATACCTACTACACCCAGCAGCTCTGCCATACCATCTATGCTAATGGGAGTATAGACGTCACCATTGAGGATGTAAAGAAAGCCTGCGAGCAACTGATGAAACAGGGCGAGGCTGTTTATCTCCAGTACCGCCAGATGTTGACAGATAAGCAATGGGGCTATCTCATCGCTGTTGCCAAAGAAGGAAGCGTTCAGCAGATTACAGCCAATGACTTCTTGAAGAACCACCAAATTGGCTCGCCCTCTGTTTCCCGCCGTCTTGCAGAAGCCCTCTGCGAGAAAGGCCTACTCAACGACGATGTCACCCTCGAAGGAACCATTTATTCATTAAGTGATGTTTTCCTTTCTCACTGGATGGAACGTTTGTAAACACGTAATTTCATAACAGACACACCTGGGGAAAATTTGCGACAAGGCCTTCCAACACTTTTTCGAAGGGGATGAAAAAAGTGTTGGAAGGCCTTGTAAAAATAGAGCGTTCTTAGTCCTTCCTCTGTCCGATCACAACCTTCGGATCTCCCGTCACAGCAGCATTGTTACCACCGCCATAGACGTTACCGCGGATATCAGCACCGACAACAGGCTTCGTGGGAACTGAGCCATCAGACTGTCTCAGCGACTCAAACGGTTCCTCAGCGGTCGTACCGATGTTCACATGGGTATCTCCAATCACCGGGGCAGCATTTCCGCCACCGAAGACTGTACCGATCACGCCCATCTTACCTGCCTCATGCTTGTAGAGTTTCACGTTCGTACCATCAATCAAGACAGGTTTTTTGGAATCGGCATCGGGATCATAGCCATTCGTTGCGGGTTTACCATCAGCCTTAGATAGAATCACCTCATTGATATTGACCGTAGGACTACCAACCATGACAGCTGCCGTACCATAGCCACCACCAAAGATATTACCGATACTGGTAAAGGCACGGACATTTACCTGTGGAGAGTTATGAGGACCACTCGCAATGCCTTCTTTCATCTTCTGGGCATTTGTCATAGCATCGTAATCACTCTTTTCTCTTGGTATCCACTTGCCATTCTCGTCCTTTTCGTCCTTATAGCCATAGATAGAATATGGGGCTTCATTACCACCGCCATAGAGTTCTCCAATGATAATTGGCACATCACAATCAGGATTCTCCTCGATATTTACCGTGATACTACCATGCAGTCTACCACTGGTCTTGTTACCACCGAACACGCGGCCGAACTTACCGCTGGTAATCGTCAACATGACATCACTACCCACGTCGGCATTTTCAGCACCTGCATAGATTTCCTCAATCCAGTCATTCGGCATACAGCCTAGGATAATCTCGGCACCGCCTTCCATCTCAGCGTTCTTACCGCCACCATAGACATTAACGACATCCAAGCTACTACACGTACTCGGCAAGCCCTCACCTGTATTGGTAAGATTCGTGATGGACGAACCGCCACGGATATTACCCTTGGTGTTACTACCACCATAGACGTTGTTCACATGACCGGCCATCAAGCGGACAACAGCCGTCTTATAGTTACTGTCATCTACGGATAATCCGTAACTTGTGGTACCGCCTGTCCGATAACCTACATTAGCTCCTGGATTACCAGTACCGGCACCGTAACCGCCACCGAATACATTATCGATGATCTTAGTTCCCTTAACCAGCACATTCGTACCAGGTGTAGCGGCACCAAAGCCACCACCATAGACTTCCTTGATACTGGTCAGGTCACAGCCCTCGATAATGACCTCGGTGCTTTGCTGCGTATCTTTAGTCACATCAGGGATATAGTCAGCAGCATTACCGCCACCGAACACACCTACGACATCATAATCTCCATCCACCTTGGCATTGATGGCCGCAGTAGCCTTATTTTGAGTACCATGAACGTGCACCTTGACATGACCCTCCGGTGTACCGTTCACATTGTTGGCACCAAACACCATATCAACGACACAACCCTTGGCGCTTTCAGCCACATTGTTCAGGTCTACCAGCACATCACCACCTACCTTGGCAGCAATATCAGTCGTACCACGGGCACCGCCGTATGCAGCATTCGTAATGGTTCCGCCCGTCAACAAGACAGTCGTATTACCACCCACATCGGCCAGGTCACCGCCACCATAGAGGTCGTTGCCGACGGTACCACCTTGCATCTTGACCTCAGTGTCATGCTTCACCATACCGGCCTCACCGCCACCGAAGACGTTACCCTTGATGTCGGCAGTGCCACTGATAGCGACATCCGTAAAGACGGCAGTAGAGAAGTTGTTACCTAACGAGGCATCACCACGGCTACCACCGTTTACATTGCCGCCATAACCGACTGCGAATCCAGCCTCGTCACCGATATGACCACCGGAGATTGTGACCTTATTCAGTGACTGCAGACCTTGCGTTGATGTATCAGAGTCATCTCTGCGGATCGGATCGTCAGTCCTGGTAGGTGGAATCTTCGGAGCACCGACACTCGAGAGCGAACCACCACCATAGACATTACGATGGATGGTACCGCCCTTGACCTCTACATTCGTGAAGCGAGTCACAGAACCGGCAGAGGTGCTGTAGTCCTCTTCCTTGATGGAATTATCATGATACGTGCTCACTTCGACCTCATTATCTTCTATGATACCATTTTCGTTTGCATCAGTGGACGTCTTCTTATTATAGTTGAAGTCGTACTTATACTTACCGATACCAGAACCGGCACCATAGACATTACCACGAGCCATCCATTGGATATTATTAAGTTCCTTGCTAAGATCTGTTTCCGTATTCGTCTTCAAGAGAGTTCTATTGGTGTCGTTATAAGGAATACCGATTTCACCACCGAGAATCTCAACATGGGTGTCACGACGTACGTGACCATCCATACCGCCACCATAGACAGAACCGAGAATCTTGGTATCGCCATCGATGGTGACACTGGTCTCGTTAGCATAACCCACGAAGAACTCAGGACTATAGAGATAACGTGGCGACTCCGTGATGTTTGGTGCAGACTCACCGCGACAACCACCAAAGACGTTACCGTATGGCAGACTTGCAGAAGAATTCTTAGGATACATACTCTCCGAAGGATTCGATGCAATATAACCAATGGTACCGCCGGTAATCTTCACCGTACACTTACCACTGCCAAGGAAGTGATCGGCCATTGTTATCGGCTTATTTGTCTCAGTGATTGGCTCTTTGGGATTAAAGCCACTACTTGCAGTCCATAGTAATCCATTAAGTGCTTCGCCATAACCATTATAAGTTTTGGTTCCCACATAATAGGAATAGTCATCTGTTCCACCGGCATAGTTACCTTTACCGACAGAACCCATGTTACCACCACCATAGATATTACGTACCACATGACCGCCTTTCATCTCGACAGTCGAGTTGCCGAACACCTTTCCGGCTGTGATACTATAAATAGTTGCTGGATAGGTATCTGCATCTGAGGCCGCACCGATCTTCTTGAGAGTCGTCGTGAACTGTCCCTTACCACTACCGGCACCGTAGATGGAGTGACCTACCAGACCATTCACTAACGTCAGCTTCGTATCACCTATGACGTGACCGTCTTCACCACCACCATAGGCAGCGCCAGAAATACAGTCGTCATCCGACCCAACAGCCGCGGTAGTACCGTAGTTGATGTAAACATCCGTAGAACCGACGTTGGCACAGAATAGATAGTCTTTATAGTCGCCAGCTATACCCTTGCCGGCACCATATACGTCACCATTATCCGTATAAGAGTCATCTGAATCATTACTCTTAAGACCGATACGTCCACCCTTAATATTGACATGCGTCGCACCATCAAAAGTGGGGATATACTTAAACTCGTATGGCCAGCTTAAGGCAAACTCTTTGTCTGCATTCGCATGTTTTACCATATTTGAGTAGAAGTAGTCTTCCCCAGATACTGCATCATGGAAAACGACCTTGTTGTCTGTACTGATTCCAGAAGTAACCTTTTCAGCTCGACAATTAATGATACCCACAGAAGCCATTTCACCACCACCATAGATACTCTTTCTGATATAACCGCCATTGACATTCACCGTTGTACTCTTACCCACACAACCAGCAAACTGCATTGGTGTGAAGGCGTAAGTGTTATCGTCATAGTCGCTAGCACTACTTGGATTCGTGACACCTTCTTTGGGTTCTTTCACGGTAAAGATGGTATGGTTTCTGTCTTTACTACCATAACCACCGCCATAGACGTCACGATTCACCTGACCGCCATTAATCGTCACAGTGGCATTGTCACGCACAGTACCCAACTCGCCACCACCATAGACATTTCGCTTAATGACAGCATCACCACTGATGGTGATATTCGATTCCTTCACCTGAGCCATCTTAGGCCAGATGGGATTACGAGTGCCATTCAGAAGATCCAGACGTCCCATGGAACCACCGAAGACATTACCAGAAACATCACCTATTACGCTGTTGCCTGTACCATTTCCAATCGTACCACCGCTGATATTGATAGTAACATGACCGTAGGTCTTACCGCCGGCATCTTCTACAAAGTTACCATAATTCGGATCTTCCGGTGCTGTAAACGACGTACCGACCGAAGCCAGACGTCCGCCGCCATAGACGCTACCAAGCATCTTGCCGTTCTCGATGTTAATCTTAATGTTACCACCGACAGTACCGGCCGTCTGTGCATCACCACTGAAGCCACGACCACCGCCGAAGATGTTACCATCGACATACGAGGTTCCTGTAGTACCGATCACGGTATTATCACCACTGATCTTCATCTCCACATCACCCAGCACGTGACCATCCTCACCACCGCCAAAGACGGAACCGAAGATCCTGCCGCCGGTGATATTCACAATAGCCTTCTCCACGTTCGTCCAGGTGTTGAAGTTGATGCGCTGGTCACCCTTACCGGCACCGAACAGGTAACAGGTCACGGGGTGAGCCTTGATCTGATCCACGGTACGCGGCACACCGATGGTACCGCCACTCATATTGACAGTAGTCGTACCATTTACATCAGTACACTCATTACCGCCATAGACACTCGTCAGGATATGACCACCCTTGATATCGACCACCGTATTTCCATACACCATACCTGCCGAACGTAGCCATAAGCCGTCAGAATAGCCCAAGGCCTTCCTAGCTTCGTTGTAGTTCGGATCCTTACTATATGGGAAGATACCACTACCGCCACCGAATACGTTACCATAATAGGTATGCCCGTCAGAAGCTGCTTTGGGCTTTTCGGTTCCATCCTGGTAATCATACACATCGTATGGAGCGTATGGCGCCTCGTATGGCCAGTGGGCGCATTCTGCCAAAGACTCAGAAGCCCACTCGTCTGTGGTGTAGCGGCGGTTCACACCGTCACCATTACCAATCTGGCAATCACCATCGATCGTCACATGGGTATTCTTCTGAACGTGACCGTTCTCGCTACCACCGTAGACAGACCCCTTCACAAAGGCCTTTCCGCTGATGGTCACATCAGTCGTAGTCGTCAGGGCCAGCGTCTCAATATACTTCAGATATTCGGCATCTTTACCAACATAAGACTCCCAGGTACCGTCAGGTATCATACGCCTGGGGCCTTCTGTGCCAACACCCTCATATGGCAGGACGCCCTTACCAGCACCGAAGACATGGCCTCTGTCAGTAGGCCAACCTGTATCCGTAACCATCTTCATGTTATCGGGTCCGATCTCTGCATTGCCCTGTACAACGACGGTACAGACACCACCCTGATTCGTCGAATACGGCATTCCTATTTCCACATCAGGATGTTCTGCGTTGTAAGCAGCATCGGCCACTTTATATCTGCCTACCGAAGCAATCTCACCGCCGCCATAGACGCTAAGCCCAACCTTGGCATCGCCCTGAATGGTGACATAAGTATCTCCACGCACTAGAGCTGAGTAGCCATGCGTGTTGTCACCCTTACCGGCTCCGAATATACAGCCCTCGATAACAGGGGCACTTGTTCCTTCTTCAAGTCCGATTGTCACCTTCGTGTCCTTCTCCACGCGGCCAACCTCACCGCCACCATAGACAGTTCCTTTCACCGTGCCGTTACCGATGTTGATATTCGTACCGCCGGTCACCATGGCCTTCTCACACTTGAATGTGGCGTTAGAACCCTTACCGCCTCCGAATACATTACCGGTAACGATCACCTTCGACGTACCTTCCTTTACAGCCACATACTTGGTTGCATCTGTGGCATCCAGAGCAGCACCGATGTTGACATAAGTGTTACCGGTCATATCGACCTTGTCATTATCCACATCATACTTACCCACATCAGCCAATTTACCACCACCGTAGACGTTACCAGTGATATTGGCACCTTCAACAGTTGCTTCGCCGGCAGTATATGTATTGGTTGCTTCAGCATACGTCATTGACTTCACGAGAACTTTCTCGGCAGTACCGATGTTGACCGTTGTATTACCAACGACAGAAGCTGCATCACCACCGCCATAGACATCGCCGATAACACCAAGCTTATGTGCATCGCCTAACTTAGTAGCGGCGTGTCGACCTGGTATCATATTGATGTTCACTGTCGGATCAGCATACATATCACCACCGACACCATAGCCACCACCAAATACCTCTCCGACCTCCGTAGCGGAAATCAGGTTCAGCACGGGCTGATCGTAGGGCGTGAAGGCATCAATGGCTGTGGTTGTCCATGTCCATTTTTCAGCTGTCTCATCATAACCGTATGTATTAACCGGCTTATGAGGATCGGTCGCTGATTCTCTTGGCACAAAGTTAAGTCTCTCGTTCTTCACAACCGGAGTCTCTGTTGGATCGCCTACGCCAGTGCCCGCTTTAGTTTGTTCGGTCTCTACATAATAGCCGAATCTTGAGTAGGCAGCCTGGTTACCACCCAGATAGAGTTTCTCGATTCTGATAGGTTCACATTCACTCGTCTCCTCGATATTCAGGATGATATGACCTCTGATGGCACCACCCAGGTTGTTACCTCCGAACACTTGTCCGAAGTTTCCGCTGGTGATGGTCAGTTCCACATTACCATTCACGTTGGCATTGTCGGCACCACCGTAGACGATAGGAATCTTCGTTTCATCCTTACAACCCAGGATAACTATCAAGTTACCATTGACATCGGCATTCTTACCGGCAGCAACCAACTTATCAACTTGAACCTGACAGTCACCGCCTGTACCGGTATCGATGGTCACGGAGCCGGTAATGGTACCCTTCTCGTTGCTGGCACCGTATGCTTCGTGTACATAACCGCCCCTGATCAAGGTATTGGTATTGCCATCGATATCTGCACCGGGGTTCGTATTCCAGGTCGTACCGCCGTCAAGTGTGTAATCATCCTTGCCATTACCACCGCCAAACACGTGTTCGATCTCGTAGGCGCCATTCACAAGGACATTCGTCTCAGGAACCTTTGCGGCATTACCACCACCATAGACTTCCTGAATACTGACATCACAGGTGTTAATGATGACATTGGTCTTCTTGCCAGCAGCCATATAGTCAGCCAGGTTACCACCGCCATAGACGGCAGCCAGCTCATAACTCCTATTAGAAGGCGAAGCCTCGCCCATTGGCGGTCTTCCCGGATTATTGGAATCTTCAGGAGTCCTTCCGATATTGCCCTTAACAGTCTTATTAACGGTCACCGTCACATTACCCTTCGGCGAGCCGTTCAGGTTGTTACATCCGAACACGCGACCACTCTTCACAATATCAGTACCATCATATTTACTGATGTTGAAAGCGGTAGCAGTTGCCGTCGGATTCTCTGTGGTAACAAGTGTGCCCAGCGTCACAGCCACATCGCCATATACCATGGCTGCTATATCGTTGTGACCAGTACCTCGTGCAGCCAAGTCACCAAGACCGCCACCATAGGCATCACCCTTGATAAGACCACCAAGCAGGTTGACAGTAGTCGTAGGATGGACGGTTTCCGTTTCGCCATTACCATCAAGGTCAACAGTGCTCGTAGTGTTCGTATTGGCCAATGAACCACCGCCATACACATCCGCCGCGATCGTACCGCCCTTGATTGTTACAATGACGCTGCCTTTGGTAATACCCAGCTCGCCACCGCCAAAGACAGAGCCACTAATGTTGGCACTTTCGTCGATGGTCACTTCAGGATGAGTGGCCAAAGCCAGTGTTTCAAGATAGGTAGAATAATCGGATTCCGTCTGGAAATAATCCCAGTCAAATCGAGCATCTCCAGCTAAAGATTCCCATCCATTCTTGAGAGTCATACGTCTGGACCGTTTCGATTGGTCAGTATTGTCCTTATCGAAATGCGGCGTAACACCCTTACCGGCACCATAGACATCATCTGCAATTGCAGCATTGCCCTTAACGGTTACATAACAATAGCCACCACCTTGCAATATCGACGGCATTTTCTGGTCATCAAGGCCATATTTGCCCACAGAGGCTATCTCTCCACCACCATAGACACTATGGCCCACATGAGCATATTGGTCAACGGTGACTGTAGTGTTACCACGCACCAGAGCCGAGTAACCATGAGTCTCTACGCCGGCACCGCCACCGAAGACGCTACCAGTGATAGTGGGCTCACTTTTAACACCTCCTTCTCCTGATGCAATACCAATCTTCACTTTAGCGTCAGTTTCCACACGGCCAACCTCACCGCCGCCATAAACATTACCGTTCACGGTACCGTTGATAACACTGACATCTGTGCTGTACGCAATACCTTTCTCACACCAGAAGGTGTCGTCCTTACCCTTGCCTGCTCCGAACACATTGCCTTTAACGACAGCAGAACTGCCATTGATTGTCACATTGCAAAGGCCTGTGTTCTTACTATTGCCTGCAGTATTGATCGTTCCGTCAGTATCTTTCCAAGTAAACGTCCTCATGTCAGCAGACATGGTATATACTCCCACACAACCTAACTCGCCGCCACCATAGACATTGCCCTTGACATTGCCACCAGTGATAGAAACGTTGGTTTCTTTTCTTACCAAAGCGAATTCGTTGCTTGTAGCATCGGCATCACCACGAGCTGCGCCAAAGACATTACCATCTCCGGCAGTACCATCAACACCGACTGTACCACCACTGATATTTATCGTGGTCTGACCACCACTGATAGTGCCATCAGTATTGGATTTACCAACAGATCCCATAGCACCGGCACCGTAGACGTTGCGAACTACCGTACCACCGTTGATAGTAACCTTGGCATCGCCATAAACTATACCTGCCAACGGGTTGTAAATATCACCGTTTCCATCATGTGTTTCCTGAGTATGATCTGAATAATACTTGTCCGTGCCACAACCTCCACCATAGACATTGCCACGATAAGGATAGCTTGGATCATCAGCCATACCGATAGTACCATTATTTACGGTAACCGCGGCATCGTGGAAAGTATGACCGTTCTCACCACTACCATAGACAGAACCCTTTATTGCAGGGCCGCCGTTATCGTCACCAATGGTGACATTAGCATCATAGACCCAAGCCGTATGGTCGTCACGTTCACCAGGTTTGTTGATGTCGCCTCGCGAAGATCCGAATACCATACCGTTCTCCTTTCCATTCACACCGATGGTACCTCCGGTAATGGTAACCGTGGCAACACCGGAATTGGTGTGCTCTGTATGGAGACCCTTAATTCCAAAGACCTTATTAGTATTCGTGATCGGATCTTTGTCCATCAGATAGTCAAAATCACCCACCGTACCGTAAGCACCACCACCATATATATTATGGTATATAGTACCGTTGCTGATGGTCACGTTGGTATTACCATAGACATGACCGCTACGTACAGTATTGTTATGGCCGCTACCACCGCCATAGACATTACCCATCTTAGCACCGCCAAAGCCAGACTCGCCAATAGTACCGCCACTGATTGTCACGTGGGTATCGCCAGTCAGACCATCAGTCAGTGTTTCTCCCAAAACGACTGACTCACCCACAGCAGCCATTTCGCCACCGCCATAGACACTGGCCAGCACCGCACCGTCTGTCATATTCACCTTTGTTCCACCCTTCACACGTCCAGCAATATACTTTGGATAAGAGTATGTTGCGGGATTGTTGCCTACCTGATGAGTGAGCTTTTCTTCGAGGCTACCATAACCGCCACCGAAGACACTACCAAAGGTGTACTTAACCGTTTCACCGTCTTTAATATCAGTACCGATGGTACCGCCATTGATTATGACTTCAGTACCTACATTGACATTTGCATCTGCCGCATTCTTGGCAGTATGGGAACCCACTACCAGGCCCATCTCACCGCCACCATAGATGTTACTCTTAATCTTGGCATCACCACTGATGGTCAGCTTGGTACTCTTGACACTGCCCAACTTCCACCAGTCAACATCAGATATCGGAGTCGTACCGTCCAACTGATACATGCGTCCCATACCGCCAGCAAAGACGTTACCGCCCTTGGTGTGCGTTAAAATATTCTTTGTGTCGTGCTCTGTATAGGGCATCTTGGCTTTGGCAGTAGTCAAAGCGTCACCCGTTACAGTCGAGGCTATATAATCGTATTCATATTTATTTCCGATGGTACCACCGCTGATGGTGATGTTGACGTGGCCGCGCCCCTTCGTGAAATCTCCACTGGTGTTGAATCCTGTTTCGATGTCGCTATCATCGCGCATCTCGCCATAACCAGTTTCCCCTTTATCAAACAGTCCATAGCCCACGGAACCCAGACGACCGCCACCGTATACGGAACCGAGAATATTGCCGGCTTTGATGTTCAAATCGACGCTACCGGCCACATTACCCGCCGTATAGGCATCGGCAGTGAAACCACGGCCACCACCGAACACGTTGCCTTCGAAGTAGCTGGTGCCCCAGGTACCGATGGTCGGACCATTGTTGTTATCCTTATCGATGGTCAATGAGACATTTTTCAGCACGTGACCGTCCTCACCGCCTCCGAAGACGGAGCCGTAGATGATGCCGCCAGTGATTTTAATCACCACATCTCCTACGTTGGTTTTCTTATTGAAATGCACACGCGGATCGCCTTTACCTGCACCAAAGAGGTTACCGATCATTGGATTGGCCTTAATCTGGTCGAGCGTACGTGGCACACCAATCGTACCACCAGTCATCGTCACCGTACAAGTACCCTTTACGTTGGTATATTCATTACCACCATAGACATTGGTCAGGATATGACCGCCGGACATCAGCAGCGTAGCATTACCTTCCACCAAACCAGCCGATTGCAGCCAGTCGTAGCCTGTACCATCTTTCTTCTTATAAGGGAAGTAGCCTGAACCTCCAGCGAACACACAGCCAATCCACGTTCTACCGTCAGAAGCATGGTCAGAACTGCCACCGGGATAGGGATTTGATTCGGCAAACTCATCAGCGTACGGGTCGTAGGTATCATATACCCATTTAGGTGACTCTGCAGTGCCGACATTCCTTCCGTATGGGAAGCACGAACTTGCTTTCAGAGTATTCGTTGAAGAAATCGTCGTTGTTGCCGGATCGACGAACTTTGCAACATCATATTTCACAGCAACGTACGGATCAGCAGTGGTACCTGTTCCAGTAACACTCATTTCTCCTACACCAATCTGACAATCACCCTGAATCTTCACCAACGTATTGCCACGCACACGTCCGAACTCACCACCGCCTACGACACCTTCCATAATGAAGGCCGTTCCACCGATGGTCACTTCAGTTTCATTAACGTATGTCCTGAAGTCTGTATCAGGATCAGTATCCGGGCCATTCACTGCACCTCGGCCTGCACCCCATACCCAGCCTTCAGAGATAGGAGCGGGATGCGCTGTGGTTCCCATACCTATGGTTGCCACCGTTGCGGGACCAACCTGACCGCCAGTGATCAGAACCGTACATTTACCGGTATTTTCTTTAAAGGTTTCAGGCTTACCGATAAGACAGTTTTCATCACCATGTTTAACGTTCTCGCCATGGCCATCCACCGTTGTTCTGGTTAATACGGTACCCACAGAGCCCTTGAGACCGCCACCACAGACACCATCAAAGACGTAACCATCCAACATGGTCACATTTGTATTGCCCTTCACATCAGCTTCGCAACCGCCACCATAGATTGTTTGATTCACCGAACCGCCACCAAGACAAACGTAAGTGTCACCTGTAACTTCTCCCTGATTACCGCCGCCAAATACACCACGACCGAACCCACCTTTCGGTTGAGTACCCTTTATCGTGACGCCGGCAGTTCCTTCTGCAACACTTACGTAGCTATCGCCCGATTTCTTGGCACAGATATTTACATACGTATTACCCGCGACTTTGGCGAGGTCTCCACCGCCAAAGACATCGCCTATAATATGGGCACCTTGAACCGTCTTCTGAACATAGTTGTCGGTCTCATCTTTTTGTGAAATGAAAGTAACCTCTGTCTCTGTTCCGATATTAATTGTGGTATTACCATAGACATCAGCCTCGCTACCACCACCATACACACCACCGGCAACAACCTTATTATTTGCGTCAATGACCTTACCTATCAGACCCAACGCATTCTCGTTATTGTCAGCAATACCATCACCATTGCTATCGATTCCTTTTGCATAAGGACCAGGAACCTCATTGATGTTGATTGTCGGGCTGCCATACATATAGGCCGTCTTACCCTTTCCACCACCATATACATTTCCGATTCTGGTACAAGAAGTAATAAACAACTTAGGATCAACATACAATTGAGTCGAAGAAATCGGCGTAGCGTTACCAACTGCCGTTCCGTCAGTCATAGATGTTCTTGGTTTCAAAACCGTATTACCATTTTCTGTCACCTCCTTATAGCCATAGACAGAATATGCAGCCTGATTACCACCAATATAAAGATTACCGATAACCAGTGAGTCACAATCACCCTCTTCGATATACAATTCTATCGGGCCTTGAATGGTTCCACGGAGATTATTTCCACCGTATACGTTATCGTACTTACCACCAGTAATAGCGAGTTTGACACCACCAGCCACATTAGCATCCATAGCACCGCCATAGACATTCTTCATGCCAGTGATACAGTTGACGATGACCAAGGCACCTCCATCCATATCAGCATTCCTACCACCACCGTACATTTCAGAGATTTCGCGGAGACATGAATTGGTACTTGGCATAGAAACATCAGTACCGCCACGGATATTACCACGGGAGTTACTACCACCATATACATACTGCGCCTTACCACCTATCAGTTTCACGACAGCCTTACCTGCAGAACCATAGGTCTTTTCTGCCTTCTCTGCATCGGTTGGTGTAACCGTTGAGAACGTCTTATAACCCACGTTAGCGCCAAGGTTGCCGGCACCTTCTCCATTACCACCACCAAACAGGTAGTAAATGAAATATGAACCGTTGAGCGTTACTTCCGTTGCTGGCGTAGCAGCAGCATTACCACCGCCATAAACCGAACGGATGCTACTAACATCACAACCATCAATAATCACCTCAGCATATTCATTTGCACTCGTCGGGATATAGTCTGCCTGATTACCACCGCCAAAGACGGCATACAAGTCGTACCACTTTGTTCCAGCTGCCTCAGCTGTGGCCACATCAGCCATCTTGGTTTCGAAATCTTTCGTTGTATCCTTTGTTGTTCCAACAGTCTTCTTCACCCAGACCTTGACATGTCCTGTAGGCGATCCTTGCAGGTTGTTACAGCCGAATATCTGACCTGTCCCATTATAAGTACAGTCAAACTTCGTGCCATCAAGCGTCACGTTGACATTTGTTGCAGCTGTCTTTCCATCAGCCGTCGAGTAACCACCGCCAAAGACATTACCCCAGATGGTACCGCCATATAAGTTGACATTTGCTACACCGACACTACCATTCTCAGAACCACCGTAAAGATTACCATAGATCTTCACATCTCCAGGTTTCGTCTCTGTTCCGACATTTACATTCACGGTGCCGTCAACAGTAGTCATAGCACCCTTACCACCACCAAACACGATGTTAGGAAGCACGGTCGGTGCTGAAGCAAACGCTGTTCCGACTTTACCTCCATACAGGTACAGTTCAGCATTCTGGTGCATCTTACCATAGTCATCACAACCACCATACAGACCGCCAGCAATCACATCACCATAGAGGGTTACCGAAGCATTGCCATATACATGCGCCTCAGTACTATTAGTGGCATTACCTTTACCGCCACCGAATACAGCACCTGTTACACTGCCTTTCTTGAGCGTAACTGCAGTAGTTTTGTTATCAGGATTACTGAGTGATGAGCCGCTTCTTGTCGCATTTACAGCACCCAAGGCACTACCGCCATAGACACTGCCCTTTATCGCAACACCATCACCAACATAAGTACCATCTGCTTTCTCACCTCCGATATTCAACACCACATTTCCAGTGACTGTCGTGGCAGCACCATAACCGCCACCAAAGACATCGTGCTCGATATCGACTCCTACAACATTCTGATCTACACCTTTATTCGTACCGGTGATAAACTTGACTGTAGGTTCTGTACCAATATTCACATGGGCATCGCCAATCACATCGGCACCATAGCCACCACCATAAACATAACCGATAGTACCTATCTCACCCGCTGTATGGGCAGGAATAACAACAGAATACTCATCCGTTTTTCCTTCATGTATCTTAAGGGTATTTCCCTCATAAGCAGCAGCCTTACCGCCTACCACCTCATTAATGTGGACATAGGTATCACCTGTCACATCAGCAGAGAAGCCACCACCATAGATCTCACCGATACTGGTAAACGACTTGATGTTAAGAGTGGGGCCATTCTCTCCCGCTGGAGCTGTATAGGCAGCCTGATTACCACCGCCGAACAGTTGACCGATGACGATTGGTTTACATCCTGTTTCCTCGATGTTCACGGTAATGGTACCATTAATGTTTCCACCCTCATTATTACCACCGAATACCCTATCGTAGGTACCGTTGGTAATCGTCAGTTCCACATTATCATTCACGTCGGCATTTCTTGCACCGCCGTATACTTCAGTGATACTCGGGACACAACCCAACTGTAGGATAGCCTTACCATCCATGTTGGCACTCTTACCACCGCCGTATGCCTCATCAACCTTGAAGTCACAAGTAGTTTCCACATGGTCGAGCATGGCAATGGCCACCTCGCGGACATTACCCTTGGCATTACTACCACCGTATACAGCATGAACAAGTCCACCATTGATATTCACCTGAGCCTTACCGAAGCCGTACTTCTTAGTTAATCTCTCTTCAGGCGTATCAAAATCAGAAGATTCTGCATCATAAGCAGAGAAACCGACATTGGCACCAGGATTCTTCTCCCAAGAAACCGTTTCGCCGTTGACTCTCTTGATCTTTTCGTTACCATTACCGCCACCGAACACCTCGTCAATTTCGAATGTACCATTCACTGTCACCTGAGTGGCAGGAGTAGAAGCAGCATTACCACCACCATAGACCTGCTTGATGCTGGTTAAGTCACAGCCATCGATAATCACATTGGTATGAGCATGGTTATCCGCCGATTCCGTACCATTGATCGTCGGTTCGTAGGCAGCCTCATTACCACCACCATAGACAGCAGCAATCTCATACTCACCTTTCTTGTGTGCTCCGCCATCAGTACGAACTGTCTTATGAACATGTACGGTTACGGTCTTCTTCGGTGTTCCGTTTAAATTGTTACATCCAAACACACGACCAGTCTTTGGAACCTGTACAGTTGTAGTACCTTCTGTGTAAGAATCATTTGTGATGTTGAATGCTGTACCATCCACATTCACCAACACATCACCCATCACAAATGCCTCAACATCCGATGTCGCACCATTCACGCCATTCTTCTGACCTAGACCGCCACCATAAGCATTACCAACGGTTCCGCCTGTCAGGTTTACAGTAGTAGGATAGGTCTTGGCACCGGTTACTGCATCTGTTGAGATTGTATTGTTTTCCGTATTCGTATGTGCCAAAGCACCACCGCCATAAACATCATTGGCGACAGTACCGCCAGTCACATTAACAGCCACAAATCCCTTGACATTACCAGCTTCACCGCCGCCATAGACGCTATTCCAGATCTTTCCGCCATTGATATTCACCTCCGTCTCAAGAGAGTTTGCCAGATTAGAACCAACAATGGTGACACCTTCCTTACCACGAGCAGCGCCATAGACATTACCACCAGTACTACCATTAACACCGATAATGGCATCGTCAGCAATCGTAACAGTGGTCTTACCACCAGCAGAACCTAAGGCACCTGCACCATAAACATTATGAACCACCTGACCACCATCAATCAGGACAGTCGCTGTACCACGCACAATACCTGCCAACGGGTTGAAGTATTCCTTCTTATTCTCACCAGTACCAACTTCATAGGTATCTTCGCCACAACCACCGCCATAGACGTTACCACGCAGACGATAATTAGGACCACCTAACGCATCATCAGTTGTAACACCAATGGTACCATTATGAATCTCTACACTTGCATTCTGGAATACGTGTCCGTTCTCACCACTACCATAAACAGAACCGTAGATAGTCGGTTTTTTATCTGTACCACCGATTACCAGTTTCGTGTCATGTACCCATGCCAAACGGTCATTCGGATCCACATCTGTGCCATAAGGAGCATCTACAGTTGCCCCCACAGGTGCAGCCACATCACCACGTGACGATGCGAAGATCATACCATTCTCCTTGCCATCCACACCGAAGGTGCCACCATAGATATAGACCTCTGCCTTACCGGTGTTTTCAGCCCATGCCATAGGCATATTCACCACAGATGCATGGTTAGGAACATAGGTAGCAGGATTAGTATCTGTACTGTAAGTAATAGTACCCACCGAACCATACGCACCGCCACCATATATATTATGGTATATTGTAGGTATGGTTGTCGTAGTGCCTGAAGTGCCGTTTTCTATCTTGATCAAGGTATTCGTCTTGACAAGTCCTGCCTCTGGATGGGTTGTATTACCCTTACCGCCACCGTAGACATTACCCCATGTGGCTACACCTTTACCAGATATACCGATAGTACCACCGCTGATATTAATCTCGGTACCCAAGGCCTTACCGTCTGTGGTATGACTGCCCACGACCTGAGCCAACTCACCACCGCCATAGACGCTGGCGTATACTGTACCACCGGTCATATTGATAGTCGTTGACCTTGCGATACCCAAATCGAAGTGAGTCGTCGTACCCTTACTTCCACCGAAGACGTTACCACTGATACCCGAAGAGGCATCAGTACCGATATAACCGCCAGTGATGTTGATGGTGATATTACCATGATCTGCTTCTGGTGACTGCAACTTACCGTAATCAGGATTTGCAATCACTTGACCTTCATTGTCAGGGTCAGGAATAGTAGAATTGACGAAGTTGGTTCCTACCGAAGCCAAGCGTCCACCACCATAGACAGAACCTAAGATGTTGCCGCTATTAATAGTAAGGCTGACGTTACCGCCTACCACACCGGCTGTGAGTGCCGATTCTGATCCGCGACCACCACCGAATACATTACCATCTGCAGTTGACTCTCCGGTAGAACCAATTGTGATGGTCTTTCCGCTGGCCTGTTCTATCTTTGTCACAGCATTTTGCATCACGTGACCATCCTCACCGCCACCGAATACAGAGCCATAGACAATACCACCCGTAACGTTAACCTCCGTCTCCCTGACGTTAGTCCAGGTATTGAAGAGCACACGCTTGTCACCCTTACCGGCTCCAAAGAGGTTACCGATGACAGGCTTAGCTGCTATATCCTCCTTTGTCCTCGGTACACCGATAGTACCGCCCGACATGTTGATAGTACACTTACCTGTACCAGCTAAAGGTACTGTAAGTCCGCCATGAATGTCTTTAGTGTACGTACCCACATCGGTCTGCTCGTTACCACCATATACATTGGAGAGGATATGACCGCCTGAAATATCCACCTGAGTGTCGCCACCTACAGAGCCACCTGCACGGTGCCACTTACCAGGAGCATAGGGGAAGTAACCAGAACCACCACCAAACACATTACCATAGAATGTATGACCGTCAGTAGCTGTTGGCCTACCACCTTCAGACGTTGCCAACTGTTCTCCAGAGGGAATAACTGCATAATCGCCTGTGTATGAGTATTTACCGTCAGACGCATTGGCAAACTTATCATAAGTGAAACGATTTGCTTCATCTAATGCATAAGCCCAGGTTGCACACGTTGCCTGTGAAGTAGTTATCGTATTGGCAGGATCGGCAGGATCGATGAAAATATCTCCATAAGGATCTGTCATTCCTGTTGCACAACCAATCTGTCCACCGGCAATCGTCACCTTTGTGTCATGCTGCACGATACCGTTCTCACTACCACCATAAACAGAACCCTTGACGAAAGGAGCTTCGTTCTGTGCGCCGATAGTTACTTCAGTTTCCGTAGCTAAGGCCAGCGTCTCAATAAACGTCAGATATTTAGCCTCTGTATCAAAATATTCCCAAACATATTTTGTACCTGAATATGATAAGTCATAATTTTCGATATATTCCCAAGTTATGTTTTGTTTATCATCTTTATAGAGATTACTATTATACTTCATCATACGCTTGGGCATATGAGCCTTGTCTGCATAAGAATAAATCCTAGGCAGGACACCCTTACCGCCACCGAAGACGTTACCATTGAATACTGGACCTCCTGTAGCAGTCATCTCCATCGCTGCATCGGGGCCAATGACGGCATTGTCTAAGATGTTTACGGTACAATTTCCACTGTTTTCGGTTGCCAATGAACCAGGCATTCCTAATTCCAATCCAGGATATTGTGATTGGTTAGTCTCATCAACAAGGGTATATCTACCCACGGAAGCAATCTCACCACCGCCATAGACACTATTCTTCACCTTGGCATCGCCCTGAACAGTGACTGTACTGTTTCCACGAACCAGAGCCGAATAGCCGTGTGTCAATATGCCACTGCCGGCACCAAATACGTAACCGTTGATAACAGGTGCACTTGCACTTGGCTCAAGTCCTATCGTCACCACCGTATTCTTTTCTACTCGGCCTATCTCGCCACCGCCATAGACGTTTCCATACACCGTACCGTTACCAATTACGACAGACGTTCCGCCAGTGGGATTAGCTACGCCATCGTCTTCAATGCCCACCATGGCTTTCCGACACTCGAACACATCGTTCTCGTCGCCCCTGCCACCGCCGAATACATTACCATGATCAGCGTCGTTTACACCATTAACACCGATAGTGACACCTGCAGTTCCTGGTGCAACACTTGAATAAGTAGCACCATTCTTTACCGCACAGATATTTATCTGAGTATCACCAGTGACATCAGCCAGATTACCACCGCCATAGACATTGCCTGTGATATTGGCTCCCTGTACGGTTTTATCGCCACTATACGAATATTCGCCACTTGTATTATTATAGCTTTGGTGCAAATTAACCGTTGATTTCGTACCAATATTGATGACTGGGTTACCCACAACAACAGCCTGATTACCACCACCAAAGACATCACCAATCTCACCAAGAGTTGTAGCCGTTTCGCTATAAGCTTTGGTTGGATCATTGTCTACATAGGTCTTACCATAAATCTGGTTAATATTCACCTTAGGATTGCCATAGACCGTAGCATCTGGGCCATAACCGCCACCAAACACCTTACCGATATATGTTGCAGAGATGATATTCACCTCAGGATCATCATATTGTTTTGTCGTTGTATTTGGCACTGTATGAGGATTGCTTCCAAAAGTAACAATAGTATTAGGATCATTTGCAGAAGTTCTTGGCTTGTAGATTGGCTTGCCATTACTATCTGTTCCATTTTGATAATATCCATACACCGAGTAGGCAGCATTGTTTCCGCAGCCGTAAAGTTCATCAATCTTAATTGGACTACAGCTATTTTCCTCAATGTTAATCTTGATATGACCAAAGATTGCACCTCCGGCTTTATTGCCGGCGAATACAGTACCGAATTCTCCACTGGTAATGGTCAGTTCGACGTTACCCTTAACATTGGCATTTCTTGCACCACCATAGTACTCAGTAATCTTGGAGCCAGGCATACAGCCAAGTACTGCTATCATATCACCATCGATATCAGCATTATTACCGGCATTGTATACATTCACCATATTCAGAGAACACGGATCTTCCTCATCTGGAGTTAAGATTGTGGCATTACCTTTGATTGTACCATTCTCGTTACTTGCACCATAGACTTCATGGATATATCCTCCCTTCAACGTCGTGTTTGCATTACCAGTACCGTATGTACCTGCGCTATGATCTGCTTCATATGCAGCTTTATCAATGACACCCACATCAGCACCGGGATTAACAGAGCCATCGCTCTTTCTATCTTTACCATTACCACCACCGAATACACGTTCTATCTCGTATGCACTCCTAATCTCCACATTCGTCTCAGGTACGGCAGCTGCGTTACCACCACCATATACCGTCTTGATGCTCGTGTAGTCGCAACCTTCGATAATCACTTGAGTCTTCGAGCCAGATGTGCCATTCCATGCTGTTGCAGGCACATACGCAGCCTCATTACCACCACCATAGACAGCTGTTACGTCGTAAGTAGTAGTTGCGTTTTCTGCCTCAAGTTCATAATCTCCATGAAGCGCATTCTTCGAATCAATCGTTGTTTCACCTGCATTCTGGGTATTATATACGTGTACTATCACGTTCTGCTTTGGAGAACCTTTCACATTATTCGCGCCAAAGATGCGGTTGACAACGCATCCAGCTCCTGTAGTAGGAACAGTATATGTAGTGCTCTCAACCGTGATACCATTCAGGTTCACAAAGGTATTACCATATACAAAGGCTTCAACATCCTTCGTAGCATCTGTTGCATGCTTAAATCCAAGACCGCCACCATATGCATCACCATGAATGGTTCCCTTGAAGAGGTTCACGGTGGTCGTGTATGCTCCGTTTTCTGTATTCACACTACCTTGTTCACCACCACCATAGACACTACCATTGACAGTAGCATTACCTGCGAATGTTGAACCCTCTCTTGTACCAATATTCACGGTTACATTACCCGAAACGCCTGTCGAAGCACCGTAACCACCACCAAACACAACGTTGTTTGGAGTTGTTGTTGAGGACAGTGTACCCACCGTACCATTGTTTATATTGACTATGGTATTACCGCCGATAGTTCCCGATGCGTTACAACCGCCATAAACAGAGCCAGTAACCTTTCCTAAAGTCATATTGACAGTAGCATTGCCAGATACACCAGCAGCGTTACCACCACCAAACAGTTTTCCAACAGTACTTGCTGCATTGTTATCGTTATAGGTTACTGTGGTATTACCCGTCACAGCTGCAGCATCACCACCACCATAGACATTGCCATTCACAATAGCAGAATGTGCAGCAACAGCGTCACCAATAGTTACAATAGGATTACCCGTTACGACAGCACTACCACCTTTACCACCACCATATACGCTACCACTTACAGTTCCGTTCTTGATATTAACAATAGGACTACCAGTATAAGTGGCCAAATTTCCACCACCGAATACAGAACCGAGATAGTTATATCCACAAGCTTCATCACCCGTCTTCCAGTTCACATCCACTTGGATAGTTCCGTAGATGGTACCACTAGTATTGTTACCACCGAATACTCGATTAATAGAACCACCTGTGATATTTAATGAAATATTGCTTGCTGTCGTAGAAGTTCCGATATTTGCTTGGTTTGCACCACCATAGACATCCCCGATACCCTCACCTTCTGCACCAGTACAACCAATGGTTATATTACCAGCATTACCATCTGCCATGTTACCACCACCATAGAGTTCAGTAATATGCAACTCTCCAGAGCTGGCATCCTTTTCAACCGTTACACCAACAGTTCCTGTAATGCTACCATTGGTATTCGAACCAGCGAATACACGATTGATAGTACCACCTGTTACACTGACGGCAACATTACCATTTACATTCGCTACCTTATCAGTGTGTTCACCTCCGAGTGAAGCTTTGTCACCATGGCCTCCACCATAAACATCGCCTGTGATAGTACCACCGTCGATCGTCACGTTTGTAGCAGATACGTCAGCAGCATTACCACCACCATAAACATTACCGATGCTGGTATTGCTCTTGTTGATGACATGAACGACAGGTGTACCAACTACTGCTGCAGCATCACCACCACCATAGACATCGTGTGTCACAACAGCTACAGCATTTGCATTTGTTGCATCACCAATTGTTACCTGTGGATTACCAGTAACCGCAGCACCAGAACCCTGACCACCACCAAATACATTGCTGACAGTTCCGTTCTTAATATTAACCTTCGGAAAGTTCTTGTAATAATTTGCTGCTGTGGCGTCGCTATATTCAAGTCCTGCAAGCCCCTCTGGTATACTGCTTGTACTGTAAGCCGCATCTTTACCGCCACCAAACACATTGCCGACATTCCATACACATGGATTTGCAGCTTTATTGATGTTCACAGTGATGGTTCCACTGATAGAGCCACTGGAATTGTTACCACCAAATACATTCGCAATTTTACCTTCTGTAATATTCAGCAAGATGTTACTAGTCACATTTGCGGCATTGGCACCACCAAACACATTGGTAATACCTTCATCATCACCTGTTCCTGTGCAACCAATAGAAAGAGCGACTGCAGCTCCAGGAGCCTGGTTACCACCACCATAGACTGAGCCAATCTTCATGTCACAAAGGTTTTCGCCTGATGTCGGTTTAGCAATACTTAACGCACCTGTTGCGCGCACTGTGCCCTTGCTATTGCTACCGCCATAAATTTCATTGATAGTACCACCCTTAATTTCTGCATTAGTTGTACCTGTACCGTATTCATCAGTTCCTGCGGTAGGAGTTGCGGCACTGTTCTTGTAGCCAACGTTAGCAGCTGTGCCACTAGCACCATTGCCACCAGCAAACACGCGATCTATATCACCACCATTGATAGTTACACTAGTATAAGGAACTGCAGCAGCATTACCACCACCGAAAACATCCTTGATACTCGTTGTACAACCATTGACTGTTACAGTAGGATAATTACCAGGAGTTGTCGGATCATAATGAGCCTGATTACCACCGCCATATACTCCTTGAAGTGCGTAAGTCTTATTGCTACCACTGCCAGAGCTGGCTGCTGTGCTATTGATAGTCACTTCTACGGTTCCCTTAGGCGTACCGTTAACGTTGTTACAACCAAAGACAGCACCGGTTGTGCGTGTAGTGTTTGTTGTTGTATTAACATTTCCTCCATCAACTACAACCTCTACCTTACCTTGGACAAGTGCAGCATTGGTGTTATCTCCCAGGCCACCGCCATAAAGAGAACCATTAATCGTTCCGCTCTTAAGCCAGACCTTAGTAAGATCAGATACGGCATTGTTTACATTACCCAATGCGGAACCACCATATACATCACCCCAAATAACCGGAGTGGAAGTTCCATTACCGATAGTGACGGTTACGCCTGCTCCAGTGCCGGTGTCTTTACCATAGCCACCACCATGTACGTTTGCCAAATGAGTCGCATCAGTTCCAATAGTTCCACCTGTAACATTAACAGCAACCGCACCACCAACGGCACCGCTTTCATCACAACCGCCATAAACGCCTGTGCCAACTGCACCGTTTGCAATAGTTACAGAAGTTGTTCCTGTTACACCTGCCAGAGCACCACCACCGAATACTTTAGCAACAGAACTATTGGCTTTCTGAATAAGTACGGTTGTGTTGTTTTTCGGAGCAGTGTTGTCCTCATCATTACCAACCATAGCAGCACTACCACCACCATAAACACCACCAGTTACAGCAACCGCATAGTTATCATGACCTTCTGTAACATCACCAACCGTAACAACAGGATTAGAATATACCTTAGCCGTAGCTCCTAAACCACCACCGAATACATTTCCAGTTACAGTTCCGTTATTGATGTTCACAGCTGGATAACTACCCGCATTTGTCGGACTATATGCAGCTAAGTTTCCTCCACCATATACATTACCACTGACGCTATTATTGATATCCACTGTAACAGAACCAAGAGGTGTACCCTTGGCATTGTTGGCGCCGAACACGCGTCCACCAGTTGTTGTATTTATAGCATGCAATGTACCACCATCAACTACAACCTGAACATTTCCGTTAACAAGTGCGTTTGCGCTATTATCACCAAAGCCACCGCCATAGATATCACCATAAATATCTCCCTTCTTTAACCAAACTTTTGTGAGATTACTAGTACTAGCGTTTACGGTACCTTCAGCTGAACCTCCATAGACATCACTATATATAGTCGGTGTAGTACCATTAGCGTTACCAATAGTAACGGTAACAGCATCACCCGTAGCTGTTTCAGAACCTTTACCTCCACCAAACACACCATAAGCACGAGTCTCGCTACTACCTACAGTTCCTCCATTGACATAAACGTTAATAGCACCACTCACTGTACCACTTGTGTTACATCCACCATAAACACCTGTAATGACACTACCACCATCTACATTAACTGTAGCACCACCAACGTTAGCACGATTACCGCCACCAAATAGTTGGGGAGCAGAAGAGTTTGATGTCTGAATTGTAACAGAAGTAGTACCTACCACAGGGGACAAGTCTCCACCTCCAAAAACGTTGCCATCAACTTTTGCATAGGTTGACGTAGGAATTGTATAACCTTCTGGCAATTGGTCTGACATGGATGAATCATAACCAATGGTGACCTTCGGATTGGCTGTGACAGTTGCTGGATGATCTGCATTGCCTTTTGCACCGCCATACACACTGCCGGTTATGCTATTACCATTCTTCACATGCATCACGTTGATAACGGGAGAGGTTGGCTTTTGCACTACGCTTTCTACTGTAACATCATTTGGTGTATAGGCTGTCAAGTTACCCGCACCATATATATTTTCAACTTGAAGTGGGCAATCCTGATCTTCTAAGTCAAGCACATTAACGGTGATTATACCACCAATATTACCATTGACATCACTACCGCCGAAAGCGTTAGTAATTGTACCACCATAAAGGTTAAGAGTAACATTACCAGATATATTAGCCTCAGTATCCTCGTGTCCTGCACCCAATGATGCCAAATCGCCTTTCGATCCTCCGAACACATTATCATAGGTACCACCATAGATATTGAGTGTAACATTACCATTAATGCTGGCAGCATTGGCGCCACCGTAGAAATCACCAAGATAACCGGCTCCACACTGGATAGTGGTAATGAGATTTCCATTGATACCAGCCATATTGCCACCTCCAAATACCTCGCCATAGAACTTGGAACAGTTATCATTGTTGCCAAGTACTAAGTCAATAGTTTGGACATTACCTATCTCGTTGCTGCCTCCGAACACTTGGTCGATAAGACCTGCATAAAGAGTAGTGCTAGCAGTTCCATAGATATTAGCACCGTCTGTTGTACCCGCACCATTACCACCACCGAATACCTTTTTGAACCTTCCGCCGTCAATGATGACACTGGTATTTGTATTGACCGAACTAGTTCCCACATCAGCAGCATTGCCACCCCCGTAAACATTTTGAACAGTATTATCGCATGTGTAAACGTGAACTATAGCACTTTTGCCTGTAGAAGTTGGTAGATAAGCAGCCAGATTTCCACCTCCGTATACGGCACTAATAGCATATTGTTGTGAAGTCGCATTGCTTGCCAGATTTGCAGAGGTCCAGCCGTCAGTAGGATCTTCAGGAACAGAATTACCTTCTGTATGAGCTGTCTTGTAAATATTCACCGATACATTGTCTTGCGGAGAACCGTTTGTATTGTTACAACCAAAGACAGAACCGCCAATAGTGGCATTTCCTGTATATGCTGTTGCTGGTGCTACTGGTGCTGCACCGACATTAACAGTCACAACACCATTTACCAAAGCGGCATAATTATGGTGGGTATCATCGCCTTCAACTTCTTTATCACCCAGGCCACCACCATAGACATCACCTTTGACATTGCCATTGAGGATATTCACCTCTGTAGTATTGCTATTATCCTTGTTGACGTTACCAAAGCCAGAACCGCCATAAACATCACCCCAAATCACTACATTGGCACCATTGATGTTAACTTCTACATTGCCTTCACTTGTCGTTGGATTACCATAGCCACCACCGAATACGCTTGCCTTGTTATCAGCATTAAAATTGGTTTCAGAACCCAAAGTACCGCCAGTTACATTGACTGTAATATCACCACTAACCGTACCGTTGGAGTCACATCCACCATAAACACCTGTACTGACTGTTCCTCCATTGATATTTACTGTAGGAGCTCCATTAACATTGGCAGCCTTACCGCCACCAAATATGTTTGTAGTAGAACCATTCGTAAGAGTGACTGCAGGATTTCCATTGGTAGGCGCCAAGCTACCACCACCATAAACTCCACCGTTCACTGATGCATTAGCACCGTTGATAGCGACTTGTGGATTACCATTCACAACACCTTTTTCTGTGTTGTTTGCTAAACCTAAGCCTCCTCCAAATACATCACCGCTAACAGTTCCGTTGAGAATATTTACTGCTGGATAATTTGGCGTAGCTGTTGGAGCAGTATATACTGCTTGGTTACCACCTCCATAGACATTACCAATGCTCCATCCGCATGGACTCTCCTTTTGATTGATATTAACAGTAATTTTACCATTGACAGCATGTCCTGTGTTGTTTCCACCAAAAACATTTTGAATACGCCCATCGGTGATATTAAGAGTGATATCCCCAGAAACATCTGCATCGTTGGCACCACCATAAAGGTATTCAATACCCTCACCTGCATCGCCCGTGCAGTCGATGGTTATTGAACTGGCTGCACCAGAAGCGAGATTTCCTCCACCATAGACTTCGCCAATATGCATTGGACAGAGGTTGTCGCCAGAAGTTGGTTTAGCGATTCTCAACGTACCACTTGCGCGAACAGTACCCTTACTATTACTACCACCGAAAATCTTATTGATAGTTCCGCCTGCAATAAGGGCATTGGCTGTTCCTGTTCCATAATTATCTCCAGTAGGATTGTCCTCACTATTTAGGTAACCTACATTAGCTGCTGTTCCACTCTCACCATTACCGCCAGCAAACACACGGTCAATTTCACCACCATTGATAGTCACATTAGTATAAGGCACAGCAGCAGCATTACCACCACCGAAGACATCCTTGATACTCGTTGAACAACCATTGACAGTCACAGTAGGATAATTGCCTGGTGTTGTTGGATTGTAATGAGCAAGATTTCCTCCACCATAAACACCCTGTAAGCCATAAGTTTTGGCTCCTGTTTCTGAATTGACAATGGTAGCAGGTGTACTATTAATGAAAACCTGGACAGTACTCTTTGGCGTACCATATATATTGTTACATCCAAACACATTTTGGGCTGTACCGCCACTGACTGTCACTGTCACAGGTCCATAAACATCTGCTGCAATTTTGGGGGTAGTGGTATTATCGCCAAGTCCACCTCCATAAATATCACCACTAACAACTCCATTAAGGAGATTTACTTTTGTTTCTTTTCCTGCAATAGCCGATAAAGCATTCGGTTTTGTTACTTCATTCCAATCATCATCTTTTTTGGCGTTTACCGAACCAAAGGCACTACCACCATAGACATTTCCCGAAATAGCAATATCGTCAGTTTTATTAATATTAACGGTAACATCACCTCCTACAACCGTAGTCTGGCCTTGTCCACCACCATAGACATCAACCATCGAGCCACCATTGATATTCACTTCAACTTCACTGGTGACAACACTTGAAGAATTTACGCCATATACGTCACTCGACGCTCCACCGCCATAAACATTTCCCGTAATGGTAGTACCTGTTTCTACATTTAGTGTAACCTTACCTAAAACAGTTCCAAGTTTGGTAAGGTCAACTTCTGTATGAATCCCACCATCTGAACCTAGTGTATTTGTATTTGAACCATTGGAAGACCATGTATATGTATCATGTCCTGGGTAGACGCCCGCTTCAAACACACCAGTACTCGTATTGTATTTAGGCTCTTTCGTAAATCCACCTGTTTTATAAACATCTACAGTTGGTACTTCACCTGAATATCCTGCTCCATAAACATTACCATTTATAGTGCAATTCAAAAGTGTAGAAGTAATATCACCACTCACACTTCCCAGTTTACCACCACCATAAAAGTTACCATTGATAGTGCAACCATCTAAATCCGATCTAACATCCTTTGTTTCTGCAAGAGACAAAGAGGCATAATTCACATACAAGCGGCCTACAGTCTTGTCATTAGAGCCCTCAAAATGTTCATATTCGAAGTTTACAGCAATACCTTTTCCTGACTCATAAGTACCTCGTTTATAACCATTAGCATCTGCTACCCAATCATTCCATGGATAATCCACCGCATTGTACTTATTGTGTATCGTTCCTGGGGTATATCGATAAAATGCTGTACCTCCGAAACCCGCTCCAAAGAATTCTCCAAAAGTAGTCTTGGTTGCTGTAGTTTCAACGGTTTTGCCTGATTGCATATTTCCGAATTTCGGACCACCACAATAAAGCGTAACATCACTATTTTTAATATCAACGACGATATTTCCCTCAATAGAATGGCTTTCATTGATTCCGCCTCCGAAGAAATTCACTATTTTGGCTCGATCTATTTGCCAATAAACATTACCTGCGATTGTTTCCTGACCTGCACCAGCCACCTCTCCAAACGAACCGCCACTAATATAACATTCTGCATTCTTTCCGCCATCATCAGGAGTGGTAGAATAAGGCGTTGCATCTGGACGGTAGTAACCTGATAAATAGAACTTTTCATATTCACCACCAGTAACAGAAATTGGACGATGAGGTGTTGGATAATTCTTATCCATGTGGCAACCATTATTAAACAACTTAAACCACACATTGCTTCCCACATGAATATACTCTGTATGCTCAGTAAAATCAGCGCCACTATACGATTCCCCATTTCTGTTTCCCATATTGGTTGAAACAAATTGCTCAACCACACCTCCCAAAAGAATTAAAGGAGAATTATCTGCCTTCAACTGCCAATCATATTCAAACTGCGAGAAACGAATAATAGCAGTATTCGTTGTTTCAAACCAACCAAGAGGACAAGAATTACCCAAAATACCCATGGTCGTATTAGGAGTCTCAGCCGTTCCCGTCATCTTATGTGCCATCACAACACCTGGAACATTTATAANNGGCTCATTATCCTTGTCTAAATCGATAGACATCAATGTAAATGGCTTGCCGGTTGTCAGTCCACTGGTTCCTTTCAGATGATGATTACCAACAAGAACTACTGCATTATCATAAACAGTCGATCCCGTTAGATGTTCATCTGCTAATGCATCGTTTATTGTCCTATATACCTTTTGGTCGCTTCCATTAATCGAGTTATTACTACCAATAGTATATCGTTTACCAAAATCGGTAATCCCAGAGCCTGTACTATAGCCAAAGCAATCATAATACTCATCTGACACATAAGCAGCCTTACCCCAATAAGGCTCTATAGTAATGGCAGACACTCCATTAGGCACATCAAAATAGGCTCCCTGAGAGAACACCTGTCCACTTACACCATATAGATCTTTTGCCCAAGTAGTTCGATCTGCGAAATTATAACCTGGAGCATCATAAGAGGTGGAGAATGTTCCTTGAGTGGCAGCATTATCCCCCGATGCAGACATGCTGATAATTTTCCATCCTGTTACTACATTATTCCCCTGATAGTTGCCCGTACCAACATCATTAAAGTAAGGCAACTGAACCTTATGGTAGTTAAAGTTATAGTTGTCTGGATCCTGGTCTGTGATAGGCAAACTCAATGAAGCTGTTGTAATTCCTGTACCTTGGAGGGTAACTGAAAGTGTTCCTGTGGCAGTAGCAGTAGATGCAGTGTAGGTGATACTTGAACTCTTAGATATATTGTTGATATTGATGATAGATGGATAATAATTCTGAACTTTCAGTATCGGGTATTCAGCTATACTCTTGTCGAGCACCCATTTTGCCATCACATTATTTGCACCCTTTCCTTTAGTGGCAACACCTGTCGCATACCATGCAGCCAGTTCACGATTGCTATTCAGCAACTGACGATAGAACTCGAAACGTTTTAAGAATCTATCTTCAGCAGCAAGAGCCCTATTGTATTTACTGATGTTGGCTGCTGGTAATTTCTCAAAACTAAAGTAGTTGTAATTATTCAATTTTGAGTCGCTTTCGTTGCTGATTTCAAGTCCATTGTAAATTGGTGCAATTCCACTGCCAGTTCCATAGAACATACAATTCATGACCATCGTTTTAATGTCACCAGTTTTAGAGGCATAGTTGTTATACCCTACAATACCACCCGTTTTATCATTTCCTCCACTAACAGCGGCAAAACTATAGCAATTGATAACACGGGACGAGCCATCAAGCATACCCACAATACTGCCAACACAGTTACTCTGAGAAACACTACCACTCAAAACACCGCAATTATATATACGACTGTTTCCTAATGCATCTCCACAAACTGCACCTGCATTACCATTATCATTACCTGTTGTTATGTTGACGTTTTCAAAAATGACATTCTTTACAACTGCATCCCCATCAGTTGAGTTAAACAGTGGCTTTGAAAGTCCTTTGATAGTATGCATTCCTCCATCAAAGTGGCCAGTAAAAGATGTTGTAATCTCAACACTCGTGACCTCAATATCATTTTCTAACCTATAATAGGCAGAGGCTTTTCCATCAACATAGTTCACACTCTTAGTGAACTGATTATAATCGGTAACAGAACTAATAGTATAAGGATTGGCTTCTGTGCCTTCTCCTGACATATCTTCAATGATATAATCAGAAGCCACATCGGAGTTTTCGAATCCGTTAGCAACAGCAATTGCTTTCACCCAAAAGTCATAACTTGCAAAACTGACACTTTCACCAGATGATATATGAGAACTACTTGTCGTTGGTGTTCCGCCATCTTTAGTATAATATATCGTAACACCACTTGTCGGATAACTACAACTTATCGTAAATTGTCCACTACCTTTGGTAATAGTTGGCTTTGCACATTTTAGAACTATCCCAAAAGAACCCACATCCGAGTTAACAAAGCCATCTTTTACTGCTATCGCCTTGATAGTCAAAGAGGATGATACTGTTATAGCACCGGTATATTCTGTCGAATTGGTGGTAGGATCAGTATTATCTGTCGTATAATAGATAGTTGCACCAGCTGTTGCACAATTAAGCGTAACACTTCCGCCCTCATTTGTAAACGTTGGTGTAGCCACCTTTGTTATAGTCGCTGAACTGACATCCGAATTTGTCATACCATCTTTCACAGCAATGGCCTTAATGGTTGTCGTGGCATAAAGGGTTGGTTTATTACTGTTGTCATATAACAAAGTAGGATAAACAGGATCTTCCCCAGGTGATGGTACTACAGGATTAGCCCCAGTCAAGGTATAATATATAGAAGTTCCTTGTATATTGTTTATAGATACTTCNNTATAGATACTTCTCCTGTAGGATTAGTCAAAGCAATAATAGATTTTGGGCATTTGCTAACAGACTCGAGATACCACTGGGAATTACCTGTAGCTTCATTCCATAAACCTACCATTCCTAAACGATAATAATCTGTTTTACCTGTGCCATAATAATTGGGTTGATTATTACCAGCAGGGTTAAAATACAAATANNTGATAGGATCTGTCAAATTACTGCCACCCGTAATTATGAATTTGGCATTTTCTCCAATGGTTGCTAATGTTTCAAGGTGTACGGCCTTACGATGTTTCGCTTGCTTATATGGTGGATAATAGACTATATATTTCCCAGTAAGTGCATGAATGATGTTATAGTATCCACTTTCATTTGCATCGGGAGTTATTATCCAAACAGAATTGGCATCCTGGCTGGTATGATAGGTCGTGATAAATGGTTTTTCAGGATCACCATAATTATCGCCCGTATAGTCTCCTTTTCCAGTTGCATTATCACTCCACTGGTTATGGAAATAGGCATCGGCATAATGAGGAGCATCTGATAAATCTGAATGAACAGCAGGAACCATATACCACCTTTGAGAAATATTAGCATTGGCATGGTTAGCATCATTTGCTATATAATACACTCCCGAATAATCCAACGCCTTAGCACCACTGACTCCCAAAAACATCATTAGAAGCATCATTACAACGAGCCGTAATATCGTGAGGCATGAGACGTAATCTCGTGAGGCACGAGACGTAATGTCGTCTGAGGCGAGCCGTAGGTCCATTTCATTCCCAACCTGGGAATTATTTGTTCCCAAGGTGGGAATATTTTGTTCCCAGTGTGGGAATAAATTATCCGATAGATTCCGTGTGTTATTCTGTGCGCTGGTTAACGCACTTGAGTACGCTGCCGAACGCACTGGAGTGCGCCAGTTACGTACCAATAGCTTGGTTATAGTGTGTAATATCGTATCCTTCTTCATATCTTGGGTCATATCGTTGTCTTATAATTGATTCAGTATGATGTTCTTGTCGATTCCCATCAGTTCGAAGGCGAAGAGGCGCTTGCCAAGGTCCTTGAACGAGGCTCCGAAATGGTAGAGGGCATCGTCGAGAATAAGGAAGCGGTCGTGGAAACGGCTGTTGTATTCCTTGACTTCAATCCTTCGTCCATATTGCTGCTGGTTCAGTTGTTGCAAGTGTTGCAGTGGCTGGCCGACATGCTCTGTATAGATGGTGGCGTCCACACTCTGTTCCCGCTTTTCGAGCAGGTCGAAGACTGTGGCGTCGATGTAATTGTCTATCAAGATAATCTCGCGCTTAGCGGATTTCACAAGGGCTTCAACCAGTTTGTAGGCATCAAAAATCTGACCTTCGAACAGCACGCCCTCTACTGGTGGCTGATTCGTCCGCACAAAGAAGTCGATCTTTTCCTGATGATTGGCAAGGGTTGACTCGATCTTCAGGATTTCGCTCTGCTGGGCATCCATCTTCTGCTCCAATTGTCGCAACTGGTAGTTAACTGTATAGCCACGAAGCAGATGCTCCTTCAGTACTTGGTTCGCCCAAATACGGAATTCAACACCCTTGTTTGACTTCACCCTGTAACCAACAGAAATAACCATATCCAAGCTATAGAATTCAATAGTTCGAGACACGATCCTATTTCCTTCCTTTTGAACTATCGCAAATTTTGCGACAGTTGGAACTTTGCGCAACTCTTCTTTAAGTGCATTATTAATATGCTTGCCTATAGTCTTTACGTCACGCCCGAACAATTCTGCCAATTGCTGGCGGTTCAGCCACACAGTATCATCCTCCAACCGGACTTCGAGGCGTACCGTCTCGTCTGGCTGGTAAAGGATTATTTCACCCTGTCCTGTATGTTGAGTCAATTCGTTCATCTCGCAGGTCACTTTATATCAAATTCTTATCCCTTCGAATTCGAGGGGTTTAAAAACGGTATGCATCTTAAGGTGGTCAAATTCGACCACTTTAAAGGTGAGGTTATGCAACCGCTTGGCTATTGTGCGTAATATCGTATCCTTCTTCATATCTTGGGTCAATAATATTCTTATCTTCTATTATTTGCTCCTTTTAGGGCACTCGGGTGAATTGATCGATTCACTCGACTCAATCGATCGTTTGAGCCGACTCGATTGATCGTTTGAATCGAGTGCCCTTTTTGGAGGTTGTTTTCTATCGTTATAGTGTACTGTATCATTTGACAGCTAATTTCTTGGTGTGACGGGCATCGATGGTCTGGACGATGTAGACACCGGCGTTGATCATGTAGGTCTCAACCACCTCACCCGGCTGGATGGTGAAGGTTTTCATCGTGATACCAGCCGTGTTGACGATGCGGACATCGGTGACATAGCGCAGCTGCGACTCAACGATGATCTTATGCTGGCGGGTCGTGATGATCAGATCCTGACCCGAATGCGACTTCTCTTCACTACCGAACTGCGTGCTCTCGTCACCGAAGACGATGCTGCGTGTACGGACATTAGCACCCGAGGTGAAGTAAGGACGGAACGGTATCGTAGTAGTAGTCGCGGCTATATCATAGCTACTACCCTCGCCATTGAGCACATACGAAGCGGTGGTCAGGTCGCGGGCTGCATAGTTCGGACGGAAGGTATAGTCACCCACCTTGACACCCTGCAGCTCATCATCGCTGACACCAATCTCAGCACCATACGCCGAAGCGAAGGTGATGGTCTGACGATCGAGCACACGGTCGCCTGGCCAGTTAGCGGTGTACTCCGGTATGAAGCTGCCACTGAGATCGAACTCGTAATAGTAGTCACCCGGGAAGCCCACGATATAAGGCGTGCCGGCCTGTGCATAACCATAGCCGACATAGCTGTGCGAGTCGCTGTAGTAGTTCTGATAGTCGTCGCTGTTCACATCCTTGCGGTCTGCATACTTATAATAGTAATCCCAGAGGAAGGTGTTGGTGTACGACTTCGTCTCGTCGCCTGCATCCGGCTTCTGGAAGTCGGCCACGAAGATTGTGGCCTCTTTATCCGAAGGTTTACCACCCTTGAACTGACGCAGCCAGTACTCATGACCCTTCGTGCTGGTGCCATAGAAGTGGGTGATCTCACCCTTCTGCGGTGTGGTGACGAGCTCGGCCTTGAACGGGATGCTGATGCTCTCCCAGCCCTTCTTGTTGCCTCCCTGCATGGTGACGAAGTTGTCAGGCGTGCGCTGGTACCACATGCGGTGACCACCATCGAACTGGTAAGCTATCGGGCTGTTGAAGTCCTGCTTGTCCACGAGGAAGTGGTCGCGATCGGCGATGTACTTATTCTCCTGGTTGAAGATCACATGACCCTTGACGAGCTGCTGCTCGGCAGCCGTCACAGCCGCAATGCGGCGATACCAAGCCTCATCGGCATCGGTGCCACTGTCGTCGCCAAGCTCCTTACAGATGAGGTCACCGAAGTAGTTGTCGAGCACATTGTAAGTTGCCTCGTTCGTGGTCTGCTGCGGGCTGTAGACCAAGAGGTTCTGCGTCAGGTCGACATTGCGGAAGCCTGTGAGGCCGGCCTCGTCGAGCAGCGGCGGATAGAAGTACTGGCCTTGCAAGCCCTGCTTATAACCCTTCGACAGGTCGTTGTAGCCCGTGAAGTCGATGGCAGTCATACCCTTGTGAGCCACCTTCGTGGCATCGTCCTTCACGGTCTGTGCAAAGACGGCATACGGGTTGAAGTGAGCGGTCTGCATCTTGCCATCACCATAGTAAGCCGGTGCTCGATAGACACGGTTGCCATTGGCATCGGTCTGCAGACGGCCACTGGCCTTATTGATATGCGACGGGAGATCCTGATGCTCGGCACCATCGACATGGCCATAGGTCAGTGCCTGTCCGAAGAAGATGTAGTCATCCGGCCAGATAGGCACGAAGTAGGTGGTGGTCACGGCATCGTCGCCCTCACCCGTCGTGATGGACCGCATGTGGATATCGGTGCTTTCAGGCGTGGTGCCGTTCGCATAGCGGAAGTCACCGTCGTAGAAGCGGTTCTCCACATAGCTGAGATACGGTCTTGACTCACCCTCAGCAACTTTCACCTCAGGCATATAGATAGCGTAATCATTGGGATAATAGCCTGTGGTCATCTTCTCGGGCAGCGTGCCGTCGGCATCCGGCTGCAGGTACTGATACGGGGTACCGGTCTTCAGGTTGGTTCCCTGATAGTAACGCTTGTGCAGGTAGAAGCCGTTCAGGTTGTAGGCCACCTCACCATTGTAGAAGGCATTGTCAGGCATCTGACGTGCCACACCGTGCGTGCTGTTAGAAGGCACAGCGTAAGTGTTGCTCTTCGGATAGTAACAGTTCTCAACCTGTATGAGACCTCTGTTGTCGCTTTCCGTTCTGGTCGGGTTGCCGAAGACGGCATTGACGGTATTGTTCACCGCAGCAGCACTACTCTTCACCCAGCTGTTCTCGATATAGCCATCACCCGTCTCAGCGATACCGGCACCGGTGAACGAGCCTGTGACACCGAGGTTATAGACCTCACCACAGAGGTGTCCGAAGAGTGAGTTGCTCAGGCCACTGATGGTGTAGCCGTCGCCATGCAGGTTACCCTCGAAGCACTGGCCGGTGGCGCCTGTCGTATTGTCGTTGCCTATCGGGGTCCAGGTGGTGTACTTCTTCGGACTGATATCGCTGTTGAGGAAGAACTCCAGGTTGCGGCCTGCACGGATGTGGCTGTCGAGGGTGTTGTGATCCTTCGTCTCACCCGAAGTTGCCTTCTGCGACTGCAGGCTCAGGTCGAAGAAGTCCTTCAACAGGTCGAGCTCGCTCTTATTCGGATCCGACTCACAGTCACGGTTGTCGAGGTAGATCTTACACGGACGGTCGACATTCGACTTGTCGACATACAAGTGGTGCTCCTTATCCTTCATGATGGCATCGAGGTCATGGTAGTTGGCCACGCTCAGCGGCACGGGGTTCGAATAGGTCTTACCCAGGTAGGTCTTCGAGTAGAACGAGATGTAGTTCTTGCCGTTCTGATACCAGTAGACAGGCGTGTTGTTGTTCTCGAACGGTACGCCGTTACGATGGTTGTCGGCATCGTCCTGAGTAGCGTAGAGCTCCCAGCCGCTGGTGAGCACCTCATAGAGTCCGGGGCTCACATCCGGTGCCTTCAGACCGACGGCATTGCCCGGCAATACAGTAGCAGGCGCACTCAACTGTCCGATCTGCGGCACACCGCTCTGCAGGTCGAGACGGACGTTGATGACATGCAACTCGTTGGTGAGCTTCACACTGCCATCGTCCTCATCCTCATAGTAGGTGTACTGATAGACCACGGTGATGATCTTCTCCTTCATCACGTCGTAGGCGTTCGACTCACGGCTGACATAGAGCGTGGTGGTCTCGGTCGGCTCCTGACCCTGGATGATGAAGTACTGCTGATAGTTAGGCACGGTGCCGTATTCAGCCTTTGTAATCGTGGCACCCTTCTTGACCGTTGAGCCATCCTCGGCCTGATAGTCCTCGTAGCAGTAGTACCACTCGCCTGCGGTCGGGAATCTGGCGGTCTCCACATTGCTGGCATTGGCATTATAGACATCGCCATCGACCACCTGACCACGAGCGTAAGGTGTGCCGAGGTAGATGAAGTTGTCCTTGACGATATAGACATCGTCGCCGTGGTTCTTGGTCTCCACATGGGTGTAGTGACGCTTGTCGTTGCGGATGCTCTCAAACTCCTTGTTGGTAAGGATAGCACCATCTTGCAGAATCTTGCCATTCAACTGCACATCGACATCGGCTTTCTTGAAGACGGCCTGATATTCGACATCCACCTGGTTGGTGTATGGTGCGTGGAAGGCTGTAGCTGTCTCACTCGGATCCGGCGACGTGATGACATTCGGATTAACCGTCAGGTAATCGGTATCCGTCAACAGGTCGAGGGCATCGTAGTTATAGTTGAACTTCGTACGATCGGCCTCCGGCAGTGAGCTCCAGGCCTGGATGGCGCTGTAGTTCGTGCCTGTCTCGAAGCGCTGTCCGCCGTATTCGCCGTCCTGCGTACAGATATAGGCCGGTGTGAGGGCAGCATCGATCTCGCTGTCGGTAGCCAGCTTGCCCACGATGGCCTTCATCTCGGCAATCTCGGCAGCCGTCTTCAACTCACCGAAGAGCATATAGTTCTCGTTGGTCAGCTTCACGGAGTTGGTGCAGTAGAAGGCCTCAGAGAAGGACTTCTGGAGCGTGCTGCCGATACCGACATATTCTGTCTTGGAGATGGCCGTACCCGGGTTCACCGTCTTCGTCACACCATTATAAGTATAGGTGACTGACTCGGTGGCCACATAAGCCTTCTCCATCTTCTCCTGGCCTTCGCCGGCATGCAGGTAGGTGGCTTCGGTGATGACCTCACCAGCCTTGTATGACTTCTTGCCATAGACACCGGTCTCCGTCGGTGTGAAGGTCGGACCCTCGCGCCAAGCATCGACAACGGCCTGCTTCTGGGCATCGGTCATGCCGTCGGTGAACAGAGCCTCATACTCCGACTTCATGATCTTGCCGTCGGCGCTGCTGCCAGTGGTGGGCGAGAAGTAATCGTCCCAAACCTTCGGGGTGTTCATGTCGAAGGTGAGGATATAACCCGTCTCATGGCTGACATTATTGGATGAGCGGAAGACGAAGGTCTTGCCGATGTCGTTGTTGTCGTCATCCTTGAAGTGATCGCCCTTGCTGTCGCGGATGTCATGTTTGGCGGCCATGAACTTGTCATAGTCCTTCTGGTCCATGACATAGGTGCCCTGCTCATATTCGACACCGTCGATGGTACAGGTGACACAGTTGACATAGGTCTCGGTAACGAAGTACTGGCGGTCGCTGGGCGACAGCTGCTGCCAATCCCACCATGAGATGACATCGTTCAGTCCGTAGCTGTCGCTCTCGTTGTTCACCCAAACCTTCTCAATAGGCTCACCGTTCTTGTCGGCGGTACCAATCTTCACCGCCAGACCATCCTTATCCGTATAATAGGCATAGAGGTTCGGCTTCACGTTGAGCAGCTGCAGCTTACCGTTCGAGGCAGCGGTGATGGTGAGCGGCAGGTGTACCTCCTTCGAGTAGGCCGTAGCCGAACCGGTATAGGCCGACACCTTCTGGTCGTAGATATAGACCTCACCCTTCACATACCAGTAGTGAGCCTCAGAGTAGTTTTCAGAACCGATGATATAGGCATTGTTGGTGGGATAGCAATCATCGACGATGCGCTTCGACGGGTGGATGAAGTTACCCGAGGTCTCGTAAGGCACTATCGAGTATTGGGCAGCCGTCTCACGTCCTACATTATAAGCCGTTCCTTCAGCACTGCTCCACTCTTGTGACACATCGCTGTCTGAATAGCGGAGACGCTTATAAGTGACAGCCTCATTGCCCGTCTGCTTATTGTAACCAGACAGAATCACATTCTTCACATCGGGATAGCACCTCGGCACGCGGTGCTCGTTCTTGGCATAGACGAAGCCGCCACCCACCTGGTCTTTCTTCACATTGATAAGGTCGAGCTCGATCACACCCGACACGTACCCATAGTCCTTGTGCTCCTTCGTGCTGTTCTCAGTGGTCAGTTCAAGGAACACACCAGAGGCGAGGGCCACCTGGTTGAAGCTCTTACCCTTGTTGCGGTCGCTGCTGGTGTAGTTGTTGGCCTTATAAGTGAAATAGGTCTTATCCGTCTCCTCCACACCAGAGCCATTGATATATTCATCACTGAAGTGGACGTCGCTGGTCAAATTGCCCAGATAGTTCACCAAGCTGTAGATACCGAAATAGTTGCCATGCAGGAAATCGTCGCCTGTGTCCGTCGGACGGACAGAGCGCTGCTGGTTGAGCGACAGCTCACCCACACGGTTGATGGTATAGTCGATGTCCTCACCCACCTCGGCCACACGGTCCTTAGCACCCTGCAGCACCATACGTGAACCGAAGACGCCACAAAGGTCGGCACGCTGGATGGTATTCAGCAGACGACCCGCATAGATAGAGCAGAAGCCGTAAGGCTCGAAGTTATCCCTTATCTGCTGGGCGATGGCCTCGTTGTTCAATAACTTCAGATACTCCTCTTCCGTCAGACGCTGGTCAGCCTTGTAGAACACGTCGCCGATGGTGACATCGCCCTTACACTTATACTCCAACTGGAAGTAGGCGCGCTCACGGTTAGAGAGGCCACGGTATTCCTGGATGGAGATGGTCTGCTTCAGTCCATAGTAGTCGGTACCGTAATTGGTGATGTTCAGCTCACGGTAGCCATCAACCACAGACAGGTTACCACCTCCGTAGATACCACCGGTATGCTCGGTTCCCACGGTGATGAAGTCACGATGGAAGACATCGTAGAGCGTGGCTGTGGTATTACCGTAGATGGTGGTGGCATTGGCGTAGGTCTGGTCGCTGTTCGACGACACGTTACCACCGCCGAACACCGCATTGTGGATATAGATACCGCGCTCCTCCTCACCATCGGAATCACCCGTGAAGAGGTGCTCCCAACCGCCGGTATATGTGCCTGCATCATTCTTCTTCGGCAAGGTGTTCAGGTCGTCGGTCTTCACATAGTCATACATCGAATAGTTAGTACCATTGATGGTCGCGCCCCCAAGTTCTTTCACCTGCAGATAGGGCGAGACAACGACCTTACAGTCTTCCGACAGATTGCCGTCTGCATCATAATAATAAATATGTCCGGGTGAACCTGTGCCTGTCTTTGCTTTGGTCTTGTCGCTATAGACACTGGGACTGTAGACGTAGCCGATATCACCGCCACCGAACACGTTGCCATAGCCTTCGGCCAGGCCCTCGTCGGTACCAACCTCACCACCGTGGATGTGAACCTCAGTCTGGCCGAACACGTAACCGTCCATGTAGAGCGTACCCTGCTGACCGTAGCCGAAGATGTTGTAACCCTTACCGCCACCGAAGACATTGCGTTTGACATGGCCATTAAACATCTCGACATTCGTCTTACCTGCTTTGTAGATTGCCTTCAGTGAACGGACGGCGTTCGACGGACCGCTGGCATCGATGGCACCACGACCGATAGTGGCAATCTCACCACCACCAACGAGGCTGTTACGTACCACGCCGTTCCACATCGTGACATGACTGAAGTCGACACTACTCTTCACATCGTAGCCGCCACCGAAGAGGTTGCCGCTATCCTTCAGTCGGTTTTCTCCGCTCCACTTATCATCGACCCAATAGGTCTCGTCGTGAACCTTCTCCTCATAGCGTTCCTGCATCGTTTCGGTCGCAGCTACAATCTTACCCTGCTCATTCTGCATCTCATCTGCATTCAGATGGACATAGCCGATATAGCCGTTGTTGAGGGTCAGGTAAGAAGAGCCATAAACGGCACCGCCTTCACCGCCACCGTAGGCATTACGCTGGATGGCGGGTACACCGTTGTAGAAGCCATAATCTGTAGGAACGCTGGTCTGATCAGGACGGATACCTATGACCACATGCGTCTCGCCGAGCTTATCATCTGCCGTATCCGTTGTGGCAGCTTTATGGTAACCGACATCACCCTTCCAGCCACCGCCATAGACGTTACGTAGCGTACCGCCAGCGATATAGGCATTGACTGAGGCCGTGAAATCGGCACCGAAAAAGTTATAAACAGCTCCCAAAGTACCGGCTGCATAGATATCCTTATTCACAACACCGCCAAGGAGCGCGATATAAGTCGTGCCATAGACGTCGCCACTTCCGTAATAAGCATCTCCCTCCTTACCGAGACCGCCACCATAGGCATAGTTGCCTACATAAGCTCCCTTGTGGATGATGACGTTGGTGTTGTACTTATAGGTCTTGGTGCTTCTGTCGTCCATATCGGCTGTCCTTGCCAACGGGTTGGTCAGGTTCGTGTACATATTATCAGCATAGCCGGTTTTCAGGTCATCTGCGTCGTAGCCTGCCCCTAAAGTCCAGGCTTTTGCCCACTGTTCCGAAGGAACATTATAAGGATTTAAGTTGATATAATGCTGGGCACTCTCGGCATTCATCACACCGCCGGCCTCACCACCGCCATAGACCTCCCAGACCTTGGCACCGTCATTCAGATTGACCTCAGTGTATTGGTTCCAGGTGTGGGAACCACAGCCTGCACCATAGACCGTTGCATTAGACCAGCCATACTGATAATGCTTTTGCTTGACAGGCGCACTGATATTGATTTTACCATACAGGGTACGGCGTTCCGCATTGTTACCACCATAGATGGCACCCTTCTGCAATTCATTGCTCATGGGGTCATATATCAGGTATGCATCATCATTATGAGTCAGATAGTTCACGTTGGCCTCATAGACATCACAAGGCTCAAAGGTCTCGGCACCATACGCTCCGCCAAAGATACTACCAATCTTGATGGTAGAGCCTTCCGGCACATTCACCATGGTGCGACGGGTAATACCCTGTTCGTAGCTACCACCATAGGCGGCACCAACCTTTCCACGCATCAGGTCGATCGTAGCAGAGGCCTCGCTGAGATCAAAGTTCTCAGCAAAAGTCTCTTCCGGTGTATAACGCATACCCAGACCGTCGTATGCACCTGCACCGAAAATCTCCGTATTGGCAAAATTGTCAATACCATCGGGAATGTCAATGAGCACATAGCTGTGATCCTGTGCCTTGTCGCCATCACGGTCACCCGGATAACCCTCTCCAGCACCGAAGACTTTCTCAATATGGTTGTTTGTGTTTGTATTCGGCCGGATATTGACAAAAGCATTGTGTAGATAGGGTTTGTTAGCGACACGCGTCTTATAGGCATCATCCGCATAATCATAGTCGCCGAAACAGCCACCGAAAATGTTTCCTACCCTACCCTGGGTGTACTCCATATAAGTCGTGGCTTGGGGTTTGTAGGTACTGTTCACCATATCCTTGACTTCGGTACGGATACGGCTGGTGAAATCGGCCTCTCCCTTGATACTGCCGCCCAGGTCGTTTCCGCCATAGATATGGTCGCGGATCCATGGGAAGCCGTTCCGACCCACATAGGTCTCGGTATGGCCCAAGATATCAGCATTACAAGAGCCTGCGAAGGAGTTGAAGATACGACCATTATTAAGGTTGATATGGGTATCACCGGCAATCGGGCCTTCGAAAGCGCCACCGTAGATAAACTCACACTCGGCCATGTCCTCGCTATCACCCTCGGCACCACGTGCGACACCTGGGAGGTTGGCAGGACCATTCAGATTGATGTAAGTGCTGTAATTCGGGTTATACTCGTAGGTCAGGTTATGCCTCGTCGGGTCGTTCGGATCCGGCTCATGACTGATGGCATTACCGATGGCTCCCATCTCACCACCACCGAAGATCTGGAAGGTATAACCCTTATTCAGGTTGATGGTAGTACTACCCCAGATCTCAGAGTCACCACCATAACCGCCACCAAACACGTTCAGGGCAGCACCCAACACGTCCATACCCTGTTCGGAGAGAATGACACCGGTATGCCGCTTCGAAATGTTATATTTTCCTTCCTCTATATTTTCATAAAGGATGTCACCTTCATCCGTCTCGTCGAAGAGACGGTCGCGCTCATGGATGGAGGCATTCAAATTGATGATTACATTACCCTCCACGTGACCGTTACTATAGCAACCACCGTAGATATTTCCGCCATAGAGACGACGTGCCAAATCATCCTCAGACGCTTTTGCGCCTTCGCCTCCAGACAAGACAGGTGCGACAGGCTTAAATGATTCTGTTGCTGGATCATATTTTACGGTGTTCCACTCCAAGCCCTTCGTCTTGTCAGCCTCATCGACCCAGCGCATGGGCTGTATCTTCAGACCTTCGAAGTTCAGGATGAGCTTATTGCCGTTGGCATCGGGAGCACCCAAAATACCACCTAGATATTGGGGGTTGTAATCTGTCTGATAGACATTGGCCTCGTTACTGCCGCCAACAACCTTGTTGAAGATGACCACCTTGTCTTTGAAGCTCAGGTTGATGGCCCCGTCGATCTTCATACTTCCCACGTTACCACCACAGTAGAACGAACCGAAATAGGTGGAATAAGGCTTGTAGGTTCCCACATCGTCGAATACGACGCGGGGCATGATGTCCATCACCACGCCGTCCATGTATTTGTCGAATTGCGTCCGACTATTTTCGTCTTTCGTATCGCTTGCCAGATTCATAGTGCTGAAGGCCTGGTCGTTGCCACTTTGGTCTTTCACCTTCTCGCTATAAAGCTTCAGCATCGATTCGGCTGCCATGTTAACACCATTGTTGCCCAAAAACACTTTGTCGGCCAACACGTAAGAGCCTATCTTCAGCTCTGCTGCCGCATCCTTGGTGGTGTCATCATTGTGTAGCGTCGCACTGTTACCACCACAATAGAGGGCACCGCCAATGATGGTAGGCTTCGCTTCCGTTCCAATCAGTCGAATAGATACCGACTCGGCATTCGGTCGGAAGGCTCTCAATGCCTCCACAGACGACATACCAGCTGGCACAGGATAATAGAAGTCGCCATAGTTAGGATCACCCTTCAGTGCCGGATTGTCGGTATAGGCATAAGAGCCGTTACCACCGCCATAGACGTCGCCCTTGATCGAACTGTGGATACCCACAGCATTACCACCATAGATATTACCGGAGATATCGTTACCGCCATAGACATTCTGGATGTCACCGCCCTCAATCAACACACGGGCTGCATAACCAGCAGGGTAGTATGTGCCGTTGATTGTCTCTGCAGGAATATTCACCTTGTCTGGGTTCACGTCAGCCATACGACAGCCGCCATAGACATTCTCAATCGTCAGAGCGTCAGAATTACTAGGTGTGATGGGTAAAAGGATACCATTCGGACTGGTCATCGCACCCTGGTTACCGCCGCTATAGATATCACGGATGATACCCTGTTGCAAGTTCCATGTCGGACGGATAGCCATTGCAGCCTTGTTGTTGCCACCATATATACGGGCAAAGTTGAAGGCATAGCTCGTCAGGTTACTCTGGAAAGTAGCGAGTTTGACTTTCGTCTGCAAGTAGGCAAAGACTTCTGCCAAGGGTTTATTGTTAGCTTCAGCCCAGACCGTCACTGCCTTCTGAAGATCATCACTTGAGTTGTCGATATTGATGGAGGTGCTTTCAGTCACCGTCGCATTGTTACCACCGCCATAAACATGGGCGATGCAACCGCCCTTCAGATCAAGTGTGGTCTTGGCCAACTCGGGCTTATTGAATGCGGTTGCACTGGTGGCCACGGTGTTACCGGCTGCATCACGGACAATATACTTTCCGTTCTCCTGGAGGTCATGACCATCGGCATCTTTGTAAGTATATTCGCCATTACCGCCACCGTAGAGACTGCCTATCACAAGCATAATCTCGTCGGCCGTCATCTCAACACCGCCTATCGTGACGGTTCGCTTCGTACTGCAGGGGGTAGTGGAGACAGATACCGGTTGACTGATGGTTCCCGAGATATCATTACCGCCATAAACATCCGCGATGAGAATATCGGCAGTGGCATGTTTGCCGTCGATTTTGACGGAAGCAGAGCCTTCCACGTTAGCCATTCGGGCACCGCCATAGACAGAATTGATATCGCCGGCATACACAGTGACTTTCGTGTCGCCTTTCGTATCGCCAGCGTTACCGCCACCATAGACGTTACCGCCAATGGTGATCTGTGCCTGCATCAGAGATGCAAACATACTACACAGTACTATGGTCAATATCCTCTTCACTATTCACTATTCACTACTCACTTTTATCCCCGGGTTGTCGAGCTCATCTTCGGAGAGTTGATACAGATAGGTGGGCTCCACCGTCAGGTTTACCACCGACTTTGTTCCCCGAGCAATGGTCAGTCCGCTCAAACCGGCAAGGCTGTTCTCTGCCACGCAGTTCTCACGGACTTTGGTACCTTTCTTATTATAGACATCATAGGTGCAAATCAACTTTAGATTGCTGCTTCCCATGCCATCGATTGGAGCGCAGTAGCTAACAAATTTTGTTCCCTCAGCCGTTAGCGGAAGGCCCGTAGTGGTATTGGCATCCGTACCATAGTCATAGACCGCATTGGTCTGGGGTTCATTCGTTGGCATAAAGCTGACACTCGTAATGGGGTTAGTGCCTGCGGTATTCGCCGTTAAGGTGACGATAGCCTTCGACACGGTCTTTGCCGACTGCAGTTCCATTTTCTTCAGATAGATATCACGCAGTTCGTTGTATTTAGCGCCAATCTTAATCTTAAACTCGATGGCAGAATACAGGTGGTCGAGCAACAAACTGACATAATTGGCAGTGCCTTGTTTCTCGAAATAGAACGTTCCGAAGTAATTAATCAGGTCATCAGATGGTGTCGTCTCTGTCGCACTACTGCCTTTCACGCCTACCACCACACAGAGGTCCTCGCCTCCGACAGCGCTCAGGTTGTCGAGCGTCATCACGGCACCTGCGCTATAGTCGGTAGCACCCGTAAGAGGACTGATGGTTCCTGCTGCCGCAGAAGAGGGCGAGAAGCCATAAATATAATTATTGATTTCCTTCACACCGATGGTCGATGTCCACTTATTGGACTCAGCATTGTAAACGAAGTTACCTTCGGTCTTGGACGTTCCCGACATGAGGAATATCTGGATGGGCGACTGGTATTCACCGGCATCAATGATAGAAGTCGAGGAGCGGGTCACCCCTGACAACTGGAGCATGTCGAGGCTCTGCTCTGAATCCTCAGAACAGGCGCCCAGCACCAGGCCCATCATCATTATCATCAATACCTTCTTCATCTGTTTTACCAGTTATGGATCTCATGATCCGTTTGTCCACCGTTTTCCCAGTCAGTCACCTTCACCGAGGTGATGTCCAGTTTCGATGATCCGTTATAATAAATGTAGACGATCCACGTCTGATTGCGTCGGAAATCGCCATTCAGCATTGTAAACGAAGCCGTGCGTGATTCCGTATCACCATAAAGATGGAAGGTGACAGTACCTGTCAAGCGTTTGTCGCTCTCAGGGAGATACACCGTCGGCGCTTCCGTCAACTCACCCTTTGCAAGACCATCCTTTATCTTTGCATCGTAGGCCGTCTCATCCATACCACTGACATAGGCATACACCCTCGGGTCAGCACACCTGTTTACATACTGAGGGGCACCTTTATCATCTTTCTCGACCAGAACGATATCTTTATCCACAAGGCCCGTACCAACTCTGAAATAGGGGTGTTCGTCATTCAGGAACAGGTAATCACTCTTATACAGCAGATTCTTATTCAGTTTGACCTCATCAATATAAAGGTAACTACCTTCTATTGCCGAGAACACAAAGCGGATCTTCGAGATGTCGCGTACCAGTTGTAGATTGGCATCCGTCATGTGCAGCACGGCATTCTGGTTGATGACCGCCTTTTCACGGACAACACCCGACATGGGCAGGCCTTCTGCAGAAAGTGCTGTAGCAGCCCTGTTCTCATTCTCATTCGCAAACTTGTAATAATAGCCTCCATAAAACTCAGCAGTTTCTAGGCCCATTTTCTTAATTGTAGCACCATAGGTTGCTCCTGTATTGCTGGCCGACACATTTGCCAACACATAGACATCCACGGGTTCTGGGTTTTTGGCGAATTTTTCATCAACGGCCATACTATAGATACCCATGTTATCATTATTCAAGGTTTCCAGTTCCTTTTTGTCCTCATCTACTTTTTCATCAAGTGTGATGCTACCCAACTGACTGCCGTCACTGCTCTTATAGACCCAGATTGTCATACTATGGATCTTTTTCTCCTCAGGAGTCGGATCTATGACACTTCGAGTGGGCGTAGGCTGACCAGGTGCATAGACATAGATATTGAGCACAGGAGGCTGCTCTTCGGAACTGTCGCTGCTACAAGCCCCGAAAATCAGCAGCATCACCGCTGCCATCCATATCATCTTCACCTTCTTCATCTTAAAACAATTCAACGTTTGTAGGCGTTATCACGTCCCATTTGGGAACAACCAACACACCAATCTCCATACGCGACGCCGACAGGTCGGGCATCACACTATAGGCATTCGCCAGACATTTCTGATCGACCGTCATATTGAAGGTCGTCACGTAATCCTGTGTAAACACACGATTGAAGTAGTCGTCGGCCCCATTTTTGACGGTCGGGTCCACATAACCAATCAGATAGAACTTCGCACCGGGATAGACCATAGAGTCTTTGCCCTTGAACTTCTTGCCACTGCGATTCTCAAATTCCAAGATAAGCGTCACCGTCTCATTCTCATACGACTGTAGCACGAGGGTGTGCGTACAGTTGTTCTGGGACTTGGTGCTCAGATAATAATAGTCGGCCTCGACACCTGACTTGTTGGTCTTTACCTGTGGATCATAGACATAGCGCATATCTGCTTCCGCATCCTCTGCGGTGGCCTTAATCGTCTCGGGCTTGAAATCAAAACCAACAGGATATTGTCCGCCAACAATCACAGCCGTCAACGGGAAAGAACGGTCGTTCCAATCCTTCTCATATAAATACTTATCACCCTCCCCATCAATGAGTGTATTGGGGGCCGCATTCAGGTTCGTGCTTAACCGCGCCACCCCATACTGCATCGGGGTATTGATGGCCACTGCCCTGGTGGAAGCGTCAACCACACCACTACCAGTATAATACTGCAGCACATTACTCCAAAGCGTCTCAGACTCATATTTCGAGGGCGTGATCTCCCTGTTTGATGTCGAAATCAGACTATTCGTGTAATAGTAAAGCTCTGCAGGATAGGCGAATCGGGTGACACTGGTAATCGGGGCTATCGTGGTAGTCGTGGTCTGAGGTGCAAACTCACCACTGACGCCATTAGTTCCACTGATCCACTGTATGGCAGCCGCACCGTCAGGCAAGCCGATATTGGCGGGATAGCCCGAAAGCGTCGGATCTAAAGCAGTGACAACACCATCAGCCACGGTAGCCTTCTTTGCTATATTAGCACGGATGGCCGTACCCAAATCGTTATCTGAAACATAAAGACCCGCTTCTTTATACAACTCATTGACATAGCCTAATATACTTGTCGAAGAACCTGCAAAGACTCTATGACCGACCATTCCCTCCTGCTTACCAATGAAGTTAAAGTATAGCGCCTTTAGCTTGGGGTCAGTCGTCGTAGACCAACCTTCCGTATTGGCAATCGAGGTCAGATAGACGGCTAAAGCCTGACCTTTCTCGTCGTAGTCTTCTGTGTTGTCGCGTATCTGCGTCGGCACGAAAGAGATGCCAGCGGGAGTCAGGTCTGCGGGAATATTGGCAGTGGTGGAGCCGTAATAGGATTTGTTTTCACCAGGTACATTATTAACAGAATAAGCCCCGTGGCCATACACCAAGACGGAAGCGACACCCTGGACAAACTGGCATCGCCGGTTATAATAGAACTGGCTTTTTGATTTCGGGTAGATGGTCCAACCGGCATAGGAAAGATACTGGGCTGGCACATCGTCAATGGAAATGGTGTTCTTGGTCTTGAACGGGATGAAAATGACATCCTCCAAGTTACGGGCATCGGCGGCGGAGATCTGCACAACCCCATCATCCATACGGGTGGGTGCAACCTCCATGCCCGTGATGTCCACAGGCGCCGGCACAGAGAATGCGAGGTCTACGCCAACGAGTTCCTCATCACTCTTTGGCGCATCCTGGTCGGTGCAACCCAGCATCAGCATCGTTGCCACCAACAGCAGCCCTATGTAACTATAGCGGTACATCATGTTCATTATTCTTATTCCAGTCGAGCGTCACACTCACACCCACATTCGTATCGGTGGTATAGAGGATGCCCTGATGGTCTAACCACCCTTTGATAATCATCAGCTGACCTGCCATAAGGCGTTTCTTGATACGCAGAATGGTCTCGGTAATCCGTAACCGCCCACGTGTCTGTTCTGTTTCCGGCTGGGGCACGTAGACGCGGAACTCCCAAAGGTTCTCGTCGCCCTCCTTGGAGATAAACGGCTCCTCGGTCTCGATGACCGTACGCGTCGCACGGCCTGGTCTCGACGGGAAATTCACCGAACAGAAGGCAAATGGCTCGTGGCTGTTTTCCTTGCCCACTAACTCAGTACGCACAATCGGTGATTTCTCGGAAAAGACGTAGCTGCTGTCGCAGATAAGATATTCGCTGGCAAAGCCTGTGGTGTAGACTTCCATCCCACTCGGGTCTACATCCCGCGGATCCACCACTAACACGGCGGCACAGTTGGCCATGTACAGGTTGACTTTAAAATCCTGATCGACATTGTCCAGCACATTCATTGGCAGACGGGCCGTGTAGAGTCCGGTGTTATGGGAATCAACCGTATCACGCGGTACCTGATGCAGTTTCGAAGGATGACAATTCCCATCGTTGATAAGACTTACCAGGTTGTTGTTCAGCAAATTAGCTGCTGCCAAGTGCATATACTGGCGTTTCGGCAGATTCAGCGTATACGAAGCCTGATTGGCATCCATGATATGAAGGTCGTGGTGCAGGCGTACCGAGTCATCGACGGTATCATAGAAGGAGAGGTCGACATCGTGGGCATAGTCCGTGAAGATGTTCTGCAGATGCTTACGCAGTTCATCGCCCAGTCCCTTTTCAGTCGAATCATTCAGCTGGGTTTCTATCTCTGTAGTGACATTGGTGACAAGCGTCAACTCATACTTGACTTCCGTCTCGCTGACACAATCGCTCTGATCCTCGTCGATCATCGAACACGAGGACCACATTGCCAGCAGGAACCAGCAACACCAAACCACTATATGATAGTTACCTGTTCTCAAAACTATTGTCCTAAGATCACATCAAAGACCAGACCGGTCTGCCATTCCAAATCAACAGACATACCCAAGGAGATCTGCAATGAACGGAGGTCGGGCACCGTGACATACGCATTCTGCAAGGAGTATCTGTCGAGGATGAAATTAGCGACCGTCATATAGTCCTGCATGAACACACGACGCTGTTTGAGCGTGCTGCCATCGGCATCGTAAGGCGGCAACGCATATTTCGTGGGCCAAGTGATACCCAATGACTTGTCAGACTTGTAGGCGGCATCGGTGACATCGCTCAGATTGCCAGGCTTTGCATCGGGATCCAGTTTACCGGCAATATAGAAGGTACCTCCAGCGGGAATCTTATTGTCACGTCCGAAGAGGTCACGACCAGTATTGTTGACAAACTCAAGGGCCACATAGACCACCGACTGATCCTGATTGCGCTGCGCCTCACTCCAGTTATCCCAGACAAGGGTATAGTTGGGCACCGACTTATTACCGCTGGCGGTGTAGGTCGGAATGGTGCCGTCGGGCAGGCTGTTGTCGTAGATCATATAGTTGAAACTCGAGGTCGTACCATCTTTAGCCAGATAATTCCAGCCCACGGTCTGGGGCTGACCACCAACGATGATACCTGTCAGCTGGAAGGACGTGGAGGTCACTTCAATCTCGTTATTCGGCTCTTCGTCATCCCCCAGGAAGGCATTCTTTTTCTTCTGGATAGCATGGTTATTGTCCTCAAGAACACTGGAACCATAACGCACCGTCGACTCCAGCAAGGCTGTGCCATAGTTGATGTTGTCGCGCATGGCCACACTATGGGTAGTCGGCTGCACACTGCCGTCCTTGATCCAACCGTCCCAAGAGCCGTCACTCTCCCACGCTGCCACACCATCAGGATACTGACCCGGTGTCTTCGACGCATCGGTCACACGGATAGGGCTGTTGCCGAAATAACAGAGTTCAGCGGGATACATATAGTCGAAGACCGTGGCAGTACCAGTACCAATGAGGGAATGGGCCACCTCGTCATACCGCCACTCACAGGTGCTCGGTGTGAATGCCAACTGCGACACACCGGCAGGCACGCTGAAATTGGAGGGGAAGGCATTGAGGTCGCCACGTCGTATCAGATTGACAGACGAAGCATCAATACCGGTATTCGTGATAATCTGGTCAATGCTCAGCCAAGAGGCCGGGCTGTTCAGATTGAAGAAGCGTTTGATATTATTCTGGATTTCGATAGCCACCAGCTTGGCTGCTGCATCCTGAACGGAGGACGGGGTGGACTCTACCACCTTGTTGATGGCCTCATAGATATCTTCCATCATATAAGCAATGGCAAAGCCGTAACCACCGCGGATCTCGCCTGCTTCAATGTTGTGGAACACGGAGAAGACATAGCCCAAAACATCACCGTTAGCACTCATGCCACTACCATCAAAAGGATCTGTACCCTTTCTTTCTATCGGCGAAGCTGTCAAATCAACATAGTCGCCCCACGCCAAAGAGGTGACGTGCTTGGTGGTTGAACCTAAGGTCACATCTACATCAGTGATCTTTGACTGGGCAATGGTGTTCAGGGCATAGAGAATGATGGCCTGATACTGCAGGAAGGCGTCCTGACCATAGGCACTGGTACCGCTCTTCGGGATACGAGGCGTCAGGGAGAAGTAATGCCGACTGATATCGGTACTGCTGGCATCAAAATCAATCTCGCCCTCTTCTGAGCTGTAGCCTTCCTTGACGGACTTACCCCAGAACATCAGTGTGTTGGTCTCAATAGGCAGGGCCAACTGGATGACCTGATGGGACAAGGGTACACCGTCGCCATTGGCATTCAGGCCAGAGCCGTCGGGGTCGAGTCGGCCAGGGCCAAGAATAGCGCCCAGATCATAACCCTTCGTCGCACTCGTGGCAGCGGTCACATAACGACCGGTGGCACCAAGGTTGAAGGCATGCAACTGAGCGGCTTCGATACCGCGGAACCTTTCAGACAAGGTAGCTTGAGTCGTGGACGACGACTGACGGGTGGCAGACGACGTATTACCAGTAGAAACACTGAATACGAAGTTCGCGTTCACCGTTTTCGTCACCGGATCATATTTCGGGTTGTCAACCACCTCTTCATTGGCGGAAGAGCAGGCCGTCAAACCGAACTCACATGTAAGAGCCATCATGCTCAACAAGATAAAGAATGAACTTTTCTTCATACTTCCAATATTGATTTTTTATTTCGTTCTCTAATTGATGATATACACAACATTAATACCCAACTGCGGCAGGAGGAAGATGCGGTCACCTTTGCCATAATAGGTACCACAGTGGTCGCAGTCGTATTCCTTGAACCAGGCATAGCCGACAGCCACACCGGCCTCAGCCTCCACACGCCAGTCGCGTGCAAGGATCCAGGCATAGCCGTATTTCCCGCCAAGGGCCAACAGATCGCCCTGCAAACGACGGTCGCGCACGGACTTGTACAGTCCGAATGGGAACTTGACATTTCCCACGTTGAAATGGCTGTAAATGGCGTTCAACTCCATATAACGGCCGCTCTGGCTATAGTAATGCAATGAGTCACGCTTCGGGGCGAAGTAGTGACGCACATTTGGTGACACCAGCAAGTGGCGCCATTTCTTGTTCTTCTGTTTGTCGATATCCCAAGCGTTCAACCCGACGTTGACTCCCGCCGTCCACGACGAGTCCAGTCGCACTTCTAAACCAAGGTTGGGAGAAAGCGTTGCATTGTAAAGCATATTGGTACGCAAAGCAACTGTCTGAGCAGTCGCTTGACCCGTCACAAACGCCAATATGAGCGTAAACTTGAAAACTATTATCTTTGCGAAATTCATGAATTTTCATTGATTGTCGATACAAAAGTACATACTTTTCCCTTATTTTATTACGCATATACGCGTGTAATTGCAAATTTAAGTCCAATACATCAAACAATTTGTCCAAACCAAGAGGATAATACCGATAGGGGGGGGTAAAAATATATAAACAAAACGAACAACAACCCCACTATAAGCATACAACGATTTGTCAGAAATGAATATATAACAATTTGTCAAGGCCGTTTATATTCAATCACTTACAAAACATTCATCAAAAGGAAAGAATAGCAAAACTAACTTTTTAAAAGTTATTTACAAACGGCTAAAAAGCAATAAAATTCCTCTAAAAACGGCTAAACTGATGGATTTTGCTCATTTTCGGTATTATAGAGGTTCTTCATTTTATCACGATAATCGGAAGGCGTGAGGCCATAGACGTCTTTGAAAGTGCGGTTGAAGGTGACGGTATTACTCATTCCGCACTCGGTTGCGATGGTGGCAATGGTGTATTCCGGATGCTCCAATAGTAACTGAGCACCATACTCCACACGCTTGGTATTGATATAGACGGAGGTGTTAGAGGCATCGGAGTATTTCACCATCATTTTACCGAAGCGATTCTTATCGACACCGATCAGACGCATCAAATCCTCACGGCCCAAACCAGGTTTGAGGAAGAGTTTGTCAAGGGTGACCTGCTTGTCCATCTCGACAAACAAGCGGCGGTCCTCATCATCAGGTTCCTCCAATTCCTCGGATGTCAAACCCGCTTCAGTACTATAGATACGCACATCCTCCAAGGCGGCCACCACCTCGGGCGACGACAACGGTTCGCCACTGAGGATGGCTTTACGGTAGGCATCGAGTCCATTGAAAGCCTTGACCAAAAGGGCATTACGATGCCGGATGATGCGGGTGTAATAAAGAACTATGAAGCCTAAAATGAGACCAAACAGTATAATGATGGACAAGAAGACAAGACGCCGCGACTTACGGTTGGAGTCGGTCTGTTCCTTCAACAGATGATAGGTGGTCTGCATCTGCGCACTCGTATTTCGGACATGGAGACTGTCGGCAATAACACCTATCATCCGTCCATGGGCGAAAGCCTTTTCACTTTGGCCCATATCAATAAGCAGCATCGTCTCCTGGTTAAGGACGGAAAGCATACGGATGGAAATGGTGTCGCCACGTGCAATGAGAAAATTACGATAACGGATGACAACATCCAACGCTTCTTCGTCATGATGACTAAGACGAAGATAGTCAAAGATCTCATTGTCATCGATGTCGTTGCCACCCGTCGTATTCTTCCATTCAGCATAGGCTTTGTCAGCCTCCGCCATGCGACCAGCTTTTGCCAGCATACTGGCACGGATGGCAAAGACCTGGCGCAAACCTCGTTCTTTTGCCTTTTTGATCACGACCGGCAACGGCTGGTTTGCCTCCTGTTCCTGAAGATGGGACATACGCACGGCTTCGTCGAAACGGCCATCGCGCGCATACATCTTTACTAATTCACCATAGAAGTCGCGCAACAACAGGTGCTTATCCGGAAAATCGGATGACTGTATCATCTCCAAGGCTTTTTCACAAAAGCTGTAACCAACATCCTTCTGACCATTTAAATGATGCCACTTGCCGCTGGTGAAATAAGTCATGGCCTCATAGACCTGGTCATCGGATTTTTGGGCCAGCTTCCTCAGCCGGAGAACAGTACGGACGAGATTGTTACCGTCATGAAGTTCATCATAACAATCCATCATCCGCTTCAACAGCAGCATCTGCACCTGGACACTGTCACTGAGTTCTGGTAAGCCATCGACTTTTTTATAGGAAATGAGGGCTGTCCGATAGCGACGCATGTTGTAATACAGGTCGCCTTCAGCCATATCTGTCTGCCATGCCGGTGCCAGATTCCGCTCACGCATGGTCTCAATAATCGCCAATGCCGTATCAGGACTGGTGATATGATAGGCGTAGGACTTTGTGGTGGTAAGCATCGAGTCGGGCAGAACGATCTTCGCCCCACAGAGATGTGGAACCAACAACAACAGGATGGCGACAGCGACGGACTTCATTGTCAGGGCTATAACTTATACTGCAGTATCAATGCCTGACGGGGTTTCAGCTCCAGATCGCTGGAAAGATCATAAGAACGGTTCGTCAGGATATCCTTCACCTTTCCTGCCTTGCCAATCACCTCCTGATAGCGCGCCACGTCCATCTTGGCGGCTTTGCTGGTGCCATTGAGGATGGTCAGGACCACATTTCCCTGATACTGACGGGCGATGACATAGATACCGTTATAGGGGATGAACTGGATCTGCTGACCCTTTGTAATCACCTCGTTACCCTGACGCCAATGGAGCAGACGACTGAGCCACTGGAACATACTCTGTTCGGCTTTTGAACGGCCTTCTTTGGTAAAACAATTATGCGTATCGCCCGGGAAGCCACCAGGGAAGTCCTTACGCACATTGCCGTCGGTCACTTCCTTAGTGCCGTTCATCAGCACTTCCGTACCATAGTAGAGCTGCGGAATGCGGTTCACCGTCAGCAGAAGCGCAAGTGCCTGCTTCAGTGCCAGGGTATCACGGCCATTACCAAGGAAACGGTCGGTATCATGATTCTCGATGAAAGCCATCACACTCGATGGATTCGGGTAGAGATAGTCATAGCAGAAGGAATTATAAAGACGATTCAAGCCGTTCCACCAAGCATCGGTCTCCTCGTTCTTGGCCTGATTCAACTTGTCGAAGAAGGAGAAATCCATGACGGTCTTGAGGTAGGAGTTCTTCTCAACCAACTTGGAGTCGCGCTGCCAGGCAGCGGTATAGGCCGGTTCGGTGACCCAGGTCTCACCGACGGTATTGAAGTTGGGGTATTCCTCATCAAGCTCCTTCATCCACTGTGCCATGGCATCAGCATAGGCATAGGGATAGGTGTCCATGCGGATGCCATCGATACCGACGGTCTCTATCCACCAGATGCTGTTCTGGATGAGATAGCGCATGACATGGGGGTTGCGCTGGTTCAAATCGGGCATCGAGGGTACAAACCATCCTTCCGTGGTCTCTTTGAGGTCGACTTTCGAGGCATAGGGATCAAGGACGGGCGTAAGTTTGTAAGAGGTCTGAAGATAAGCTGACTTCGCGGGCTCAGAACCATCGGCATTGGCGGTAAAGCCCGTCATCGGATCGCGACCACTCTTATCCATTCCCGACGTTCCGTCGCCTACCCGTTGCCTTTCTTTAAGCCACTCGGGCGTGTTGAGCCAGTCCTTCGAAGGCATATCGTGGGTCCAGGGATGCTCATAGCCACTGTGGTTGAAGATCATATCCATCACAATTTTCAGACCCTTGTCATGGGCCTCGTCGCAGAGACGCTTATAGTCGGCATTCGTACCGAAACGCGGGTCTACCTTATAATAATCGGTGGTGGCATAGCCATGATAGGTAGAGTAACCGTTTTCCGAGTCGGGAGAATCATTCTCGAGGACAGGCGTAAACCAAAGGGCCGTGACGCCCAGTTCCTTGAAATAGTCGAGGTGCTCGCGGATGCCGTTCAGGTCGCCACCATGACGGAGCGAGGGTTTGCTGCGGTCCTCGACATAAGTGCGCATACCCTTCACCTGCGGGTTATGACCGGCCCCCTGGGCAAAACGGTCGGGCATGAGCATATAAAGCACATCGGCATTGGTGAAGCCCTTTCGCTTATCACCGCTCATCTCACGGGCCTTCAACTGATAGGGAACCTTCGTCTTGCCGAAGTTCAGCGTCATCGTGCCGGGCTGAGCCTCGCGCACGTTCATATATATTAATAGGTAATTGGGCGAGTCGAGGCGCACCAGACTGTCGATAGTGACACCAGGATAGTCGGTGGTGACGCTTTGTACATCACGGATGCCATTGCCATAGACCATCAACTGCACCGAAGGATTCTTCATGCCCACGTACCAGTCGGTAGGGTCTATCCGGTTAATCACTGTCTTTTTTGCTGCCATCACTGTCATGTTCAATGCCACAAGGGCCGTTAAGATAAAAAGTCTTCGCATATCGTCTTTAGCTATTTTTTGACTTTGCAAAGATACAATATTTTTTAAAGGTAAAAAAGTAAAAAGGTAAAAAAGTAAGAGTTATGCCCCTCATTT